>Ga0214919_10000067_pt1 | contig 161086 bp, 129 predicted proteins | sample LL1503_MetaG_FD_177994 | JGI IMG/M metagenome (GOLD analysis project Ga0214919, IMG submission 177994) | Freshwater microbial communities from Lake Lanier, Atlanta, Georgia, United States - LL-1503 | ecosystem: Environmental > Aquatic > Freshwater > Lake | place: USA: Georgia | collected...
TCGAAGAACTCCGAAGATTGCTTTTAGACACCGCCCGAAGCTATGGCTTCGAGTTGGTATCACCCCCTTTGCTTGAGCACATTGAGTCTTTGCTCACGGGCACTGGCAAAGCGCTTGATCTTCAAACTTTCAAATTGGTCGATCAAATCTCTGGTCGAATGATGGGCCTAAGAGCTGACACGACCCCTCAAGTCGCTCGAATTGATGCTCATTTATTGAACCGAAAGGGCGTCACAAGGCTCTGCTACTGTGGCCCCGTACTCCATACCCAACCCGACCGACCTCATGCAACCCGCGAGCCCTTGCAGCTGGGTGCCGAAATATTTGGCCATGCTGGATTAGAAGCCGACCTCGAGGTGTTGCAGTTGGCCCTAGATTGTTTGCGCGCTTCTCAAATGGGTGAGGTCTTGGTTGACTTGGCTGATGCCAGAATTGTGAGCAGTTTGCTTGAAGACATGCCCCTGACAGATGCCATGCGAGGCGATGTTTTTGCGGCACTGGCCAGTAAAAATGCTTCTGCTTTGGCTGATTTAACTCAAAATTTTCCCGAAGGCATTCAAGCCGGACTGATGAACCTCATTGACTTGTATGGAGACAGTTCAGTTCTGACGCAAGCACTCCAAAAATTGCCGCCTAAACCTCAAATCAAGTTGGCCATAGAGCAATTGAAATGGTTGAGCGATCAACTGCCTGATGTCACTTTCAAGTTTGATTTGGCCGATGCTCGCGGCTATGCTTACTACAGTGGATTGCGCTTTGCCATTTACGCAAAAGGTGCCAGTGATGCCGTGGTGCGCGGTGGCCGCTATGACGGTGTGGGTGCCGCCTTCGGTCATGAATTGGGCCGTGATCGTCCCGCAGTAGGTTTCAGCTTAGATCTGAAACAATGGGTGGGGGTGGTGCCACAACTCAGTCTCAAAGCTGCCATTCGGGCGCCATGGGGCACCCGGCCAGACCTGCGTTCGGCCATTGCGCAGTTGCGTATGCACGGTGAAACTGTTGTGTGCAGCTTGCCTGGCCACGAAAGTGAAATAGATGAATTCCAATGTGATCGCGAACTCTTAGAGCTTGCGGGGCAGTGGATTGTAAAAGCCATTGAAAACAATACAAAATGAACATGATCAAAGGACGTAACGTTGTCGTTGTTGGAACCCAGTGGGGTGACGAGGGCAAAGGCAAACTGGTGGACTGGCTCACTGAAAGCGCGCAAGGTGTTGTGCGCTTTCAAGGCGGCCACAATGCAGGTCACACACTGGTCATCAATGGCGTCAAAACAGCACTTCATCTCATTCCAAGTGGCATCATGCGCGCAGGTGTGAAGTGTTACATCGGCAATGGCGTGGTCTTGTCTGCAGGCAAACTGTTTGAAGAAATTGCAGGTCTAGAAAAGGCGGGGGTTGAGGTTCGTTCACGCTTGCGTATCAGTGAAGCTTGTCCATTGATCTTGCCATTTCATGCTGCCTTAGACGTTGCGCGTGAGGCAGCTCGCGAGCAAGGTGGTGCAGAAAAAATTGGCACCACAGGGCGCGGTATTGGACCAGCCTATGAAGACAAGATTGCACGCCGTGCATTGCGTGTGCAAGATCTGAAATACCCTGAACGTTTTGCACAAAAGCTCAAAGAGCTCTTAGATTTGCACAACCATGTTTTGAAAACTTATTTGGGCTCAGAGAAGTTTATCTTTGGTGATGCACTCAAGCCGTATGTCAAACATGGTGAAGTACAGTTTGACGTGGTTTTCAAAGAAGCCATGGAACATGCAGAGCTCTTGAAGCCCATGATGGCCGATGTGTCTCGCGAACTGAACGACGCGCACCGCTTAGGCGCCAACTTGTTGTTCGAAGGCGCGCAGGGCACACTGCTCGATGTCGATCACGGCACATACCCTTATGTCACATCCAGCAACTGCGTGGCGGGCAATGCCGCTGCAGGCTCAGGTGTGGGCCCCGGTTTGTTGCATTATGTTTTAGGCATTACCAAGGCCTATTGCACACGGGTTGGTGGCGGCCCATTTCCAACCGAGTTGGAATGGGAAAAAGAAGGCACACCGGGTTGGCACATGAGCACTGTGGGCGCTGAAAAGGGCGTCACAACAGGTCGCAGCCGACGTTGTGGTTGGTTCGATGCCGCTTTGCTTAAGCGCAGTGCTCAAGTCAATGGTTTGTCTGGCCTGTGCATTACCAAACTCGATGTCCTAGACGGATTGAAAGAGTTAAAGCTTTGCACAAGTTATGAATTGGACGGCGACATTGTGGACATTCTGCCCATGGGTGCCGACGACATTGCGCGTTGCAAGCCTATTTACGAGCCGATTGAAGGCTGGACTGACAGCACAGTGGGCGTCACACAATTCGACAAACTCCCTGTCAATGCTCGCTTGTATTTGCAGCGCATTGAGCACATCACGGGCGTTCCCATTCATTTGGTGTCGACCAGCCCTGACCGTGACCACACCATCTTGATGCACCATCCTTTTTTGACACCCCTTTAATTGACATCAACACACCGCTTCACCTTAGGGTGAACAGAACTAAACTTTGGAGAATCTGAATGCTGACTGAAGATGGCAAACACCTGTACGTAAGCTACGACGAATACCACAATCTGATTGAAAAGCTGGCCATCAAGGTCCATCAATCCGGATGGGAGTTCGACACCATTTTGTGTTTGGCAAGAGGCGGCATGCGCCCTGGCGACATTCTGTCTCGCATTTTCGACAAGCCCTTGGCCATCATGTCCACCAGCTCTTACCGCGCTGATGCGGGCACTGTACAAGGCCATTTGGACATCGCTCGGTTCATTACCACACCCAAAGGCGAGATTGCGGGTCGTGTTTTGTTGGTCGACGACTTGGCCGATTCGGGCCACACCTTGCATGCCGTGGTCGACATGTTGAAAACCAATTACAAGCCCATCACAGAGCTGCGCAGTGCGGTTGTTTGGACCAAGGGTCTTTCTGGTTTCCAACCCGATTACTCTGTTGAATACCTGCCCACCAACCCTTGGATTCATCAGCCGTTTGAAGGCTACGACAGCATGAATGCTGAAAAATTAATGGAAAAGTGGAAAGTCTAAAGGTAACATGGCGGGATGACTGAAAAGAACACATCCCATCTTTCAACTCAGCTGATTCACCACGGCTACACGCCACCGCCTGATTTTCAGGCCCCTCAGCCGGGTATCTTCAAAGCCTCTACGGTTTTCTTCCCGAATGTGGCGGCCATGCGCCAACGCGATTGGAAAGACAAATCGGCTTACACCTACGGAACGCATGGCACGCCTTCAAGCTTCACGCTTGAAGAGCGGCTTTGCGTGCTAGAGGGCGGCAAACATTGTGTCTTAACGCCCAGTGGCTTGACAGCATTGGCAGTAGCCTCTTTTGCTGTTTTGAAAACGGGCGATCATATTTTGCTGCCCGACAACTCATACGGCCCCAACAAGGTGTTAGCAGCAGGTGAGTTGACATCTTTTGGCATTTCTCATACTTTTTACAATGCCATGGATCCCCAAGATCTGGCTTCCAAAATCAAACCCAATACCCAACTTGTTTGGTTGGAAGCCCCAGGCTCCATCAGCATGGAGTTTCCAGACCTCATTGGTTTGATCAAGGTTTGTCAATCTCACCGCGTTTTAACGGCCTTAGACAATACATGGGGCGCGGGAATTGCATTTAAGCCCTTTGACCTGTTGGGTGATGGCAGTTTGTCCGTTGATCTCACCGCACATGCGTTAACCAAATATCCCAGTGGAGGCGGCGATGTGCTCATGGGCAGCGTCATGACCTGCAACGATGGATTGGCCTTGAAACTCAAAATGACCATGAGCCGTTTGGGAATTTGTGTGGGTCCCAACGACATTGAAAACATTCTTCGCTCGCTACCCACCATTTCTTTGCGCTATGCTGCGCAAGACCTTTCTGCACGACAATTGGCGCAGTGGTGGAAAGGCCAAAAAGCCTGTGTGCAGGTGCTGCATCCTGCTGTAGAAGGATCCCCTGGACACGAGCATTGGCAAGCCTTATGCGCTTCTGACGGCGGTACAGGGCATGCAGCAGGCTTGTTCAGCGTCATGCTGCACCCCTCATTGACGCAGGTCCAAGTCGATGCGTTTTGCGACAGCCTGCGTCTCTTCAGGTTGGGTTACAGCTGGGGCGGCCCCATCAGTTTGGTGGTGCCTTACAACATTGCCAGCCTGCGTTCAAATTGGCCATTGCACCTGGAACAAGGCTACTTGGTGCGTTTTTCAACAGGGTTTGAAGACCCTCAAGATTTGATTCATGATTTGTCCAAAGCTGTGAAGCAGTGCTTGAATTTTTAAGCGTCTTGAAGGATTGAATGGCAAGCTGATACAGTGGAGCCATTGAATAGAAAGAAATACCTTGGCAACTCCCAATTACGGCTACGAAAAACGTCAAAAAGAATTGGCGAAGAAACGCAAAAAAGAAGACAAACTGAAAGCCAAGTCTGAGAAAAGAACAGACTCGCCCGATTCACTCTCAGAAGATTTGCCTGAAGACGAGGCCGAGCCGCTGCCCGCTTCTGATGTGCCACCGCAACCCTAAATTGCAGCACTCTTCTATCTTTGCAGGGCTAGTTCACATCGGCCAACATTTTTTTAAGCTGAGGCCATATGTTTTTCATCATGGTGCTTTGCGCCCCTTCGTTGGGATGAATTCGGTCTGACTGAAACCACTTCAAGGGATCGGCCTCGTCTGCAATGCCTTTTAAAAATTGGTTGTTGAGTTCGGCACCCGTTTCTTTAGACACCCTGTTATAGGCTTGTGCTATTTGTTGAGCGTAGTTGGCGCCATAGTTTGGCGGAATTTGCATGCCAATGACCATCACTTTGGCGTCTGCTTTCTTGCCTTGATTGGCCATTGCGCTCAAATTTTGCTGCGTCATTTGCATGCTCAAGCCTCGAAGCGCATCGTTACCTCCAAGCTCCACGATCAGAACATGCGGCTTGTGCAGTTTGAGCAACTGGGGCAACCTGCTAAGGCCTCCTGAACTTGTATCACCGCTGATACTGGCATTGACCATTCTCACTTTAACTGTCTCTTTGACAGCCTGGTCGCTCATCAACTGAACCCAGCCTGTTCCCCGCGTCAGGCCATACTCTGCACTCAATGAGTCGCCCACAATCAAGACAATTTTTTCGAGGCTTGGTGTTGGCTTTCCATTGACTTTCGCAGTGATTTCATTGGCCAAAAGGGGCAAGCAAAAACCCGCGCTGAACAAGCTCACCACAAGCCAGTTAAAGTATCGACGTTGTAAGGAAATTTGGTACATGTCAGAAACAATGATCTCAGTCAGTCATGTCAGTAAGGTGGTCAGTGATGTCGGTGGCCCATTGGCTATTTTGCGTGATATTGATTTCTCCGTGAAGGCTGGGGAATCTGTTGCCATTTTGGGGGCTTCTGGTTCTGGCAAAAGCACCTTGTTGTCCATCATGGCAGGTTTAGACACCCCAACCGAAGGTCAGGTGTCATTGGCAGGACAGTCAATTTTTGACATGACAGAGGACCAACGTGCCGCATGGCGCGGACAAATGCTGGGTTTTGTATTTCAAAATTTTCAATTGATGGGACATTTAACAGCATTGGAAAATGTCATGTTGCCGCTTGAGTTGGCGGGCTCCAGAAACGCAAGTCAATTGGCCAAAGAGATCTTGTCCCAAGTAGGGCTTGCAGAGCGCTTGAAACATTTTCCAAAAGTTCTCAGCGGTGGTGAACAACAACGTGTTGCTCTTGCGCGAGCCTTTGTGGTCCAACCGCAACTTCTCTTGGCCGATGAGCCGACAGGAAGTTTGGACGCTCAAACTGGCGAAAGCATTATGAATTTGATGCTTTCTATGAATCAGGCAAGAGGAACCACCCTGATTTTGGTCACGCATGACCAAAAACTTGCGTCTCGCTGCGATCGAACACTCACACTACAAGCTGGACAGCTCATATCCCAACGATAATTGGGACATGTCTTCTCCCAAAGTTCTTTTCGGTTTTCATGCCGTTGGTGTCCGTTTAAAAACAGCACCTCAATCGATCGTTGAGATCTATTTTGAAACCACACGGCGTGATGCCCGCATGCGCCAGTTCATTGAACGCGCTCAAGAGGCCGGCGTCAGGCTCATCGAAGCTGACGGCATGCGCTTGGCCAAGTTGGCCGGCAGTCATGGCCATCAGGGTGTTGCCGCTCGCGTCGAAACTTTGCCTCAAGCCCATTCGCTTGATGATCTGTTAGACCAAGTTCAGGGCCCACCATTGCTCTTGGTTTTAGATGGCGTCACAGATCCACATAATCTGGGTGCATGTTTGCGTGTGGCTGATGGCGCGGGTGCACATGCTGTCATTGCACCCAAGGATCACGCTGCAGGCATCAATGCCACTGTGGCCAAGGTTGCCAGTGGTGCCGCTGAAACTGTGCCGTATTTCATGGTGACCAACTTGGCTCGAACTTTGGGTGAACTCAAAGAGCGTTCCATTTGGATCATTGGCACCAGTGGCGATGCCCCTCGCCATGTTTACCAAGCAGATCTCAAAGGTGCAGTTGCTTTGGTTCTGGGTGCTGAAGGTCCTGGCATGAGGCAGCTCACACGCAAAACATGTGATGAGTTGGTCAGCATTCCCATGCAAGGTGCCGTCGAGAGTTTGAATGTGTCGGTGGCCAGTGGTGTTTGTTTGTTTGAAGCGCTTAGGCAGCGTTTGGTTTCATAAGCTCACAGCATTCCTGTCGCACCCAGAATGCCGCCAGCTGCTATCAACCACATCAAGTGAATTGAAGTGCGTAACATCACCCCTGTTGAAACAGCGGTGACCAACCATATTTTCCAGTCTTGTGCAAAGTCGCGGTGAGCGGCCGACAACAGCCACCCCGTTGACACCAAGAGCCCCACCACAATGGGTGCCATGCCAGATTTGAAGGCCTGAACCGATGTCAGATCTCGGTTGAGGTGGGCCCATTTGGTGGCTTTGTAGGTCAGGATAGAGGAAGGCAACATAATGCCCAACATGGTGAGCACGACCCCTAAAAGACCAAGCCACCACGCAGGGGCACCAGCATTCAAGCCCCCACCTGCATGGATGCCCACTTGCCATCCCATGAGAGCTACAAAGAGCACATTGGGGCCAGGCGCAGACTGAGCCAGCGTAATGCAGGAAGAAAAGGAAGAGTCTGTCAGCCACTGTTTTTCACTCACCAAAAATCGGTGCATTTCTGGCGCAGTTGTGATCGCCCCCCCAATACCCATCAGGGACAAGACGGCAAAATGCATGAACAGGTCAAACCAGTCTTGAGGACTCAAAGACAGGCCCATGCTTAGGATGCCTCCTGATCTGTACTTGTTTTGTCACCAAGCGTTGATGGCAATTGTTTCAATGCACGGTAGGTCATCAAACAAGCCAAGCTACCTAAGCCAAGCAAAACCCAAGGCAATGGCCATCTGAAAATACCGACACAAGCAAATGAAAGAACAGCAAAAAGAATGGCTGTCCAAAGTCCCATTGGATTTGTCGGCAGGGTTGTGCTAAGTTTGAGCCCAGTGGCAATGACCAAACCAGCTGCCACAGCCCCCATGCCTTTGAGCGCCCCTTGAGCGACAGCATTGTCTGCCACGCCACCAAACAAGATAGCCAAGCCAAGCACCAAAACGAGTGGCCCGCAAATCAGGCCGCAAACAGCCGCCAAAGCGCCTGCAATGCCAAAGTATTTGCCGCCAATCATCAAGCAAAGGTTGACCACGTTGGGCCCCGGCATCACTTGCGCAACAGACCATTCTTCAACAAATTCGGCCTTGGTCATCCATTTTCTGCGTTCTACCAATTCGTGTTGAACAACTGCTAAAACGCCACCAAACCCTTGGAGTGCCAAAAAGTTGAAAACCATGAACAGTTCTGTTTTGGATTTCGGATGACGGTGTTCTAGGTCTTCAAAAGGCATGCTCCAATTATCGCTGAAGCTTTTGCGGGTCAAATGATTCAAAATAGGATGTCACAAAACTAGAAATGGTCATTTGGAGAGACCCTCTGCAAGACATGTACCCAAAGAGGCTTAAAATGTGGCCTTCTCCAATTTCACCCCATGAACGCACTGGTTGACGTCTCTTTCTTTCCGCGCAACGCCAAGCCCCTGAACAGCTACCGCAAGTTCTGGGCGGCGCGCTTTGGCACGGCTCCTTTTTTACCCACGAGCCGCGCTGAAATGACGCAATTGGGTTGGGACAGTTGCGACATTGTCTTGGTCACTGGCGACGCCTATGTCGACCATCCCAGTTTTGGCATGGCGGTCATTGGTCGAATGCTAGAGGCACAAGGTTTCCGGGTGGGCATCATTGCCCAACCCGATTGGCAAAGTGCCGAGCCGTTTCGCGCTTTAGGCAAGCCCAATTTATTTTGGGGCGTCACAGCAGGCAATATGGATTCCATGATCAACCGCTACACGGCTGATCGAAAAATCAGATCCGACGATGCCTATACAGCAGGCGACGTTGGCGGCAAGCGACCCGACCGGGCGGCCATTGTTTACAGCCAACGCTGTCGTGAAGCTTTTTCAGAAGTTCCTATTGTGTTGGGCGGCATTGAAGGTTCTTTGCGCCGAATTGCGCACTATGACTATTGGTCAGACAAAGTCCGTCGTTCGATTGTGGTCGACAGCAAGTGTGATTTGCTGCTTTATGGCAACGCAGAACGTGCCGTGGTTGAAATTGCGCACAGGTTGGCTGCAAGAGAACCAATTCACGACATCATCGATGTTCGCGGTACAGCTTTTGTTCGTCGTCAAACACCTGAAGGCTGGTTCGAAATTGATTCTTCTTCAGTGGACGCGCCTGGGCATGTAGAAGCACACGTCAATCCCTACCTCATGATTTCGGAACAAGCGCGTGAGAACGGTGCGACATGCGCCCGCGAAGATGAGGCGCAGACGGTAGCCGATCAGCAAAATGCGACAGTTAAACCGCTTACTTTTGTGCCCAATCCTCAAATGCCGGCCATGACAGGCAAGGGCTTGCACAAAGTGCCACCTCGAGACAAAAGCGTGATTCGTCTGCCTAGTTATGAGCAAGTGAAATCTGATGCTGTGCTTTACGCGCATGCCAACCGCGTGTTGCACTTAGAAACCAATCCGGGCAATGCGCGCTGTTTGGTACAAGCTCATGGCGAGGGTGTTACCGCGCGCGATGTTTGGATCACGCCACCCCCCATTCCGCTCACCACAGCCGAAATGGATGCCGTGTTTGACTTGCCCTATGCGCGCAGTCCACACCCCATGTATGCCGACGAAAACGGCTCGCATGACGCAGCCACCAAAATACCGGCCTGGGAGATGATTCGCTTTTCTGTGAACATCATGCGGGGCTGCTTTGGTGGTTGTACGTTTTGCTCCATCACTGAACATGAAGGGCGCATCATTCAAAGCCGCAGCGAAGCTTCCGTGCTGCGTGAAATTGAAGACATTCGCGACAAGGTCAAGGGCTTTACGGGCGTCATTTCAGATTTAGGCGGCCCCACAGCCAACATGTACCGCTTGGGTTGTAAATCTCCCGAAATTGAAGCTGCTTGCCGCAAGCCCAGTTGCGTATTTCCTGGCATTTGCAGCAACCTCACCACAGACCATGGCCCGCTCATTCAGATGTACCGCAAAGCGCGAAGTTTGAAGGGCATTAAAAAGATCCTGATTGGCTCTGGCTTACGCTATGACTTGGCGGTTCAAAGCCCTGAGTATGTGAAAGAGTTGGTAACTCATCACGTGGGTGGGTATTTGAAAATTGCACCTGAACACACAGAATCAGGCCCGCTTACCAAGATGATGAAGCCTGGCATTGGGTCTTATGACAAATTCAAGAGCATGTTTGACAAGTACAGCGCGGAAGCTGGCAAGAAACAGTTCTTGGTGCCTTACTTCATTGCAGCGCATCCAGGCACCAGCGATGAAGACATGATGAACTTGGCCATCTGGCTGAAGAAAAACGGTTTTCGCGCCGATCAAGTTCAAACCTTCTATCCGAGCCCGATGGCCACCGCCACAGCCATGTACCACACCACCAAAAATCCTTTGCGCAAAATTACGCGCGACAGTGAGAAGGTTGATGTGGTCAAAGGTGAGAAACGTCGCAGGTTGCACAAAGCCTTTTTGCGCTATCACGATGCCAAGCATTGGCCTCTTTTGCGTGATGCACTCAAAACCATGGGCAGAGCAGATCTCATTGGCAATGGCAAGCACCACTTGATTCCTACTTGGCAGCCTTTGTCAGATGATTACCAAAGCGCGCGTCGCAAAAACAGCACGCCCAGTGAATCGGCCTCGCCTAAAAAAGGCACGATGCTCACGCAGCACACCGGTTTGCCACCCCGCAAAAAAAATTAAGCCACCGACAAATTGGCTTTAGCTTGGAGTTCTCGGCTAAGCCTGTAAAACCTGAAGCAATTCAGTTTCTATTTCAATCTGTTCTCGGTTGTGTTGAAGCGCAGAGCCTTCAATCAGGAAGGTGTCTTCTACGCGCTCACCCAAGGTGCTGATTTTGGCCAACTTCAGGCTGATGCTGTGTTTGGCAAGGACGGTGGCCACACTGTAGAGCAGGCCAATTTTGTCACTGGCCGAAATGGCAAGGAGCCAACTTTGAGCTTTTTCATCGGGGTGTAACGTAATGCGGGGCGCAATCGGAAAGTTTTTAACGCGTCTTGATACGCGCCCCTTGGTTGGAGGGGGCAGGGTGCTTTTTTGATTGATGGTGAGGCTCAGGCCAGATTCAACCATGGTCATGAGTTCTCGATAGTGCTCAGGTAGCAGCGAGGTCACGACTTGGAAAGTATCTAGCGCATAACCATTTTTGGCCGTATGAATTTTGGCATCCAAAATGCTGAAACCAGCTTGATCGAAGTATCCGCAAATGCGGGCAAATAAATCTGTTTGATCTTCTGTGTAGACCAACACCTGCAAACCTTCGCCCAAGGGTGAAATTCTTGCTCGGACAATGCATTTTCCGTTCAAGGCCGAAACAGGGGCCACTTCAACCCGAGAGACATACCTAGACAGTTGCCTTGCATGCCATGCAATTTCACTGGCGTCGTGGCGCATGAAATAGCCCACATCCAAGGTGTCCCATAAGGCTTTTTGGCCATCGTGCGGTTCTGAGTGTCTGGCCAACTCCACCAGAGCTTCGCGTTTGCGCGATTCAATTTCGGCGTTCGCATCAGGGGCTCTACCGCCCAACATGCGCAAGGTGTACTTGTAAAGGTCTTCTAAAAGTTTTCCCTTCCAGGCATTCCATACTTTGGGACTTGTGCCGCGAATATCTGCAACGGTCAGAAGGTACAAAGCCGTCAGCCGACGTTCGTTGCCAACACGTTTGGCAAATGCAGCAATGACATCTGGATCACTGAGATCTTCTTTTTGGGCCACATGGCTCATGGTCAGGTGCTCGCCTACTAAAAACGCAATAAGCTTGGTATCGTCTGATCCGATGCCATGCTGTCGACAAAAGCGCTTAACCTCTAGTACGCCCAGTTTTGAATGGTCTCCACCACGGCCCTTGGCAATGTCATGAAACAAAGCGGCCGTATAAAGGATAAAAGGCTTGTCCCAACCGGCGGCCAGCTGAGAGCAAAAAGGGTATTCGTGCGCGTGATCGGCAATGAAGAAGCGCCGCACGTTTCTAAGGACCATCAGGATGTGTTGGTCGACCGTGTAAACGTGAAACAGGTCGTGCTGCATTTGACCCACAATGTTTCTGAACACCCACAGGTAGCGCCCCAGAACGGACGTCTGATTCATCAAGCGCAGTGCATGTGTAATGCCTTCGCCTTCCTGAAGTATTTTTAAAAAGGTGGCCCGATTGACAGGGTCGCGCCTGAAGTTGGCATCCATGACCTCACGCACGTTGTAAAGCGCGCGCAGTGTTTTAGCCGACAGCCCCTTCACGCCCCGTGTCTGCTGGAAAAGCAAAAATGTTTCTAAGATGGCATGGGGGTGTTTTTGGTAGAGATCGTCTTGCGCGACTTCTAACAGGCCATTGATCTCTGAAAAATGTTCGTTGAGTTTGCGCACTTCAATTCGAAGATCACCGCGCTGAGCTTGCAAATGCGCCTCAATGTTCAAAAGCAATATTTGGTTCAACTGAGTGACTGCTTTGGCCGCCCAGTAATACTGGCGCATCAAGACTTCACTGGCTCTTTGCTTGTGTTTGCCATCGGGCGTGCTTTGTGCCTTGTAGCCAAAGGCATCTGCCAAGGCGTGTTGCAAATCAAACACCAAGCGATCTTCTCGCCGTTTGGCCAACAAATGAAGCCTTGCACGAATGAGGCTGAGTACAGCTTCGTTGCGTTTAATTTGCTTTACTTCTAAGGCCGTGGCCAAGCCTTTTGCTGCCAAATCGTCCCATGTGTGCCCCAAGCCTGCAGCTCTTGCAACCCATAAGATAATTTGAAGGTCTCTGAGGCCGCCGGGTGACTCTTTGCAATTGGGTTCAAGAGAGTAGGGCGTGTTTTCAAACTTGTTATGCCGCTGGTTGAGCTCTAGCGTTTTGGCCACAAAGAATGCGTGCGGGTCCATGGCCTCTTGGTAGCTTTGCTGAAACTGCTGGTACAGGTCATGGCTGCCAGCAAGCAGTCGACTTTCAAGCAAAGATGTTTTAACCGTAACGTCTTTTTCAGACTCGTCGATGCAATCTTTCAGAGTGCGAACACTAGAGCCAATTTCCAGGCCGCTGTCCCAACAACTGCCAATGAAGGCTTCTAGCTTGGCTTTCAGAACTGGCGACTCTTCTGCAATGACATTGTCGGGCAGTAAAACCAGGACGTCGACGTCTGAAGATGGAAATAACTCGCCGCGGCCATAGCCCCCAACCGCAATTAACGCTTCGCCTTGCTCAAAACCAGCATTTCGCCAAAGTTGAACAAGCAGTTTGTCTGCGAGTTTGGCCAGACGCCCCAAGGTGGGCTTAAGTCCCCGGCCATTGGCAGTACTTTGGGCAATGTGAGACCAAAGGGTCTGCTTTTCTTGCCTGTACTTATCCCTGAATGCAGACAAGTCGGTCATGGTTAAGCTTTGACAAAATCCGGAACAGGCGGGCTTCCAGCTGAAAGTGTGAGCACTTCATAGCCGGTCTCGGTGACCAAAATGGTATGTTCCCATTGAGCGGACAAGCTTCGGTCTTTGGTGACGATGGTCCAACCATCGCCCATTTCTTTGATGTCTCGCTTGCCCGCATTGATCATGGGCTCGATGGTGAAAGTCATACCGACTTTGAGTTCATCCAAGGTGCCAGGCTTTCCATAATGCAAAACTTGCGGTTCTTGGTGAAAGACGCGGCCAATGCCATGACCGCAAAACTCTCGAACAATGGAAAAGCCTAAATTCTCGGCGAACTTTTGAATGGCCCATCCAATGTCGCCTAAGTGGGCGCCTGGCTTGACCTGTTCAATGCCATGCCACATGGCTTCATAGGTAACGGCGCAAAGACGTTTGGCTGCAATCGAGGCATCGCCCACAATGAACATGCGACTGGTATCACCGTGCCAACCGTCTTTGATGACGGTGATGTCAATGTTGACGATGTCCCCTTTTTTAAGCACTTTGTCATTGGGAATGCCGTGGCAAACTTGATGGTTGATGGAGGTGCAAATGGACTTAGGGTAGGGCGAGTAACCAGGCGGTTGGTAATTGAGGGGGGCTGGAATGGTGCCTTGAACTTGAACCATGTAATCATGGGCCAGTTTGTCCAGTTCGTTGGTTGTGACGCCCGGTTTTACAAAGGGCGTCAAATAGTCTAGTACTTCAGATGCTAGGCGTCCGGCTACGCGCATGCCGGTGGCGCCATCAGTGTCTTTAAGGGTGATTGTCATGGGTGAGATTATCCCATCCTCCGTCCAATTTTGCAGAAATGAGCACCGTCAGCGGTTAAAATAATGCTTCGTTCAATGCCCCAGTCAGCGGTATTTGAGACACTGTTCCCTCTTGCCCTCAAGGCCACCCTGTGACCCTGCAAACTCTTATCTTAGAAGGCGGCAACGCCCTCAGCGATTTTCGCATCCAGCAATTGCTACCCCGGTTGCAAGTTCATTGCCCTGAAATGAGGACGCTGACAGGCCAGTATTTGCATTTGGTCGCTATTGCTTCACCCTTTGACGCTCAGAAAAAGTCGGTTTTGTCTGAGCTCCTCACGTATGGTGAGCCATTCAACGCTGCATCATCGATCTCCTCTACAGCCCTTCAAATTTTTGTATCGCCAAGGCTTGGCACGGTCTCGCCTTGGGCTTCGAAAGCCACTGACATCGCCCACAACTGTGGGTTGATGGTTCGCCGAATTGAACGCTTGCTTGTGTATTCATTGCATTTTAAAAGTGCTTCAGCGGCCAAAGCCACTTCGGCTGAAACGCTCTTGAAGTTGTCAGACTTGTTGCACGACAGAATGACCGAATCCATTCTTGCAAAACGAGAAGATGCCTTGGCCCTTTTTACGGAGTTGCAGGCTCAAACTCTTTTGCACGTCGATGTGCTGGTGGGTGGCCGCGAAGCCTTGGTCAAAGCCAACCAAGAGTTTGGTCTGGCATTGGCTGAAGATGAAATTGATTACCTTTTGAGTTCATTCAAACAGTTGGGCCGAAACCCCAGTGACGTTGAACTGATGATGTTTGCCCAAGCCAACAGCGAGCATTGCAGGCACAAAATTTTCAATGCGCAATTCACCATTGATGGACAAGGCCAAGCGCACAGTTTGTTTGGCATGATTCGACATACCCATCAACAAAATCCACAGCACACGGTTGTGGCTTATTCCGACAACGCGTCTGTCATGGCCGGCCATGACGTAGAGCGTTTTGTGGCCAAACAGGGCGGCGTCTATCAAAAAGAAACAGCGCTTCACCATGTGTTGATGAAGGTAGAAACTCACAACCATCCAACCGCAATTTCACCCTTCCCGGGCGCCTCCACCGGAGCTGGAGGCGAAATTCGAGATGAAGGTGCTACAGGTCGCGGCTCTAAACCCAAAGCGGGTTTGACCGGTTTTACGGTCTCAAAATTGTGGGATGGCCCCAATGGGAAACCAGAACACATGGCAAGCGCCCTGCAAATCATGACAGAGGGCCCTTTGGGCGGCGCAGCGTTCAACAATGAATTTGGTCGCCCCAATTTGTTGGGCTATTTTCGCGAATACGAACAAGTGGTCGACGGCGTGGTTAGGGGCTACCACAAACCCATCATGATTGCGGGTGGCTTGGGGGTCATTGACGATGTTCAAACCCAAAAAATTCAATTCCCTGCTGGCACGCTTTTGGTTCAATTGGGTGGCCCTGGCATGCTCATCGGCATGGGCGGCAGTGCGGCCAGTTCAATGGCCTCTGGCGCCAATGCTGTCAACTTAGACTTTGACTCCGTGCAACGCGGCAATCCTGAAATTGAAAGACGTGCGCAGGAAGTCATTAACCATTGTTGGGTCATGGGCCATGACAATCCTATTCTGGCTATTCACGATGTGGGCGCGGGTGGTTTGTCCAATGCATTTCCAGAATTAACAAACGATGCAGGTCGAGGCGCTCGTTTTGATTTGCGTGCTGTGCCCTTAGAGGCTTCTGGCCTCTCACCCAAGGAGATCTGGTCAAATGAAAGTCAAGAGCGTTATGTCTTGGCCATTGCGCCTGCATCGCTTGATTTGTTCAAGTCGTTTTGCCAGAGAGAGCGTTGCCCGTTTGCGGTAGTAGGTGTTGCCACTGAAGAGCGGCAATTGGTTTTGACAGATGATCTCGCGGCTGTCGAAGGCCTGAAATATCCTGTCAACATGCCGATGAATGTCTTGCTGGGCAAACCTCCCAAAATGCATCGCGATGTGACTTCAGTGCAGCGCAATACCACGCCTGTGAATCTCACCGGTGTGAGTTTGCAAGACGCCGTCTTGAATGTGCTCAGTCATCCAACGGTTGCTTCCAAACGCTTCCTCATCACCATTGGCGATCGCACTGTGGGCGGCTTAACCCACCGAGATCAAATGGTGGGACCTTGGCAAGTGCCCGTGGCGGATTGCGCGGTGACATTGGCGGACTATCAAGGCTTCAAAGGGGAGGCCATGAGCATGGGCGAACGCACGCCTTTGGCCAGCGTCAATGCTGCGGCATCTGGCCGCATGGCAGTGGCCGAGGCCATTACCAATTTGCTAGCGGCCCCCATTGAACTTGATCGTGTCAAACTCAGCGCCAACTGGATGGCTGCGTGTGGCGAGCCTGGCGAAGATGCGGCACTTTACGAAACCGTGAAGGCTGTAGGTCTTGAATTGTGTCCAAGCTTGGGCATTTCCATTCCAGTGGGCAAAGACAGTTTGTCGATGAAAACACAATGGTCACACGCGGGTGTGGCGCACAAAGTCACTTCGCCTGTGAGTTTGATCGTGAGTGCCTTTGCCAGCTTGCAAGATGTGCGCGGTACCTTGACGCCGCAGTTGAATGCCAGCCTGCCAGACACCTCCTTGATTTTGATTGACCTAGGCCAAGGACAAAGCCGCATGGGCGGCAGTATTTTGAGTCAAGTGCTGAATCAATCAGGCGATCGGGTGCCTGATCTGGACGCATCTGAAAACTTGGTGAATTTGGTCAAGGTCATTAACTTGCTGCGATCACAAGGCAAAATTTTGGCCTACCACGATCGAAGTGATGGCGGTCTGCTAAGCACCGTGGCGGAGATGTGTTTTGCAGGTCAAGTGGGCGTCGCCCTCAATCTGGACATGTTGGTCACAGAAGGCGATGGTATTTCGGACAGCCGCGCTGAATATGGCGATGCCAAAAATTGGGCGCAACAAGTCAGTGCGCGAAGAGAAGAATTGACCCTCAAAGCCTTGTTCAACGAAGAGTTGGGTGTTGTCATTCAAATTGCAACCCAAGACCGCACAGAGGTGATGCAGGCCTTGCGGGAGCACAGCCTCTCTAAGTACAGTCATGTTGTCGGCAAAACGCGGCCAGCCCATTCAGCCATTGACAAAGGTGTGGGTGCTTTGAGTATTTGGCGTGATGCCAAAGAAGTTTTCACTGCCAAGATAGAAGACTTGCACCAAGTATGGGACAGCGTCAGCTGGAAAATTTGCCAGCAACGCGATAACGCTGTTTGCGCTGATATGGAGCATGCAGGTGTTGGTAAATTGAACAATCCTGGCTTGCATGTTTCGCTCAGCTTTAAGCCAGAAGACAACGTGTTAGCACCTTGGCTCAATTTGGCCAAACCTCGCGTTGCCATTTTGCGGGAGCAAGGTGTTAACTCTCATGTTGAAATGGCGTACGCTTTTTCCCAAGCAGGATTTGAGTCGCATGACGTTCACATGACTGACTTGCAAACAGGCCGTGCGAGTTTGAAAGACTTCCAAGGACTGGTGGCTTGCGGTGGCTTCAGTTATGGCGACACATTAGGTGCTGGCATTGGTTGGGCGCGCAGCATCACTTTCAATCCCTTGTTGTCCGATGAATTCAAGGCGTACTTTTCGCGCACTGACACTTTTGGTTTAGGTGTTTGCAATGGCTGCCAAATGTTTGCCGAACTGGCCGACATCATTCCGGGTGCACAAAATTGGCCTCGATTCACCGCCAATCAAAGTGAGCGTTTTGAAGCTCGACTTTCAATGGTTGAAGTGTTGCCTTCGCCCAGTCTTTTCTTCCAAGACATGGCTGGAAGTCGCATGCCCATTGCGGTAGCGCATGGCGAAGGTTTTGCCAACTTCAAGTTTCGCGGCAATGCGCAACATGCCATTGCAGCCATGCGCTTTGTCGATAACACAGGTGTTGTGACACAAAACTATCCTGCCAACCCCAACGGCAGTCCTGCCGGACTGACAGCTGTGACCACCCCAGATGGGCGCTTTACAGCCATGATGCCGCACCCTGAGCGGGTGTTTAGAAATGTTCAGATGAGCTATACGCCCGAGGATGTTTCGGCGTACAGCCCGTGGCTCAGAATGTGGCAGAACGCAAGGCGTTGGGTTCAGTAAAAAAGCAAGGTTTTATTTAACCTTGGCTTTTGCGCGCAAGTCTTCTTGGAATTTGCCCAATTTAGATTGGGTCAGTTGTTGGGTAATTTGAGGTTTCACCTCGTCCAATGGCGGCAACTGTGCTTCGCGCACGTCATCGACACGAATGATGTGAAAGCCGAATTGGCTCTTAACCGGGGCCTCAGTGAGTTGGCCTTTTTCAAGCTTGATCATGGCATTGGAAAACTCAGGCACGTAACTCGCTGCACTGGCCCAATCCAAATCGCCACCATTGGCGCCTGAACCTGGGTCTTTAGAAGCTTTCTTCGCCAAGTCTTCAAATTTGCCACCCTTTTTCAGGTCAGCAATCAGGGCCTTGGCTTCGTCTTCTTTTTCAACCAAGATGTGACGAGCACGGTATTCCTTGCCACCATTGGCCGCAACAAATTTGTCATATTCACCTTTGACTTCGGCGTCGGTCACTGGATTTTTCTTCTGAAAGTTGGCAAACAACTCGCGGATCAAAAGGCTCTGACGGGCCAATTCCAACTGCGCTTTGTAGTCTTCGCTGGCATCTAAGCCACGTTTGCGAGCTTCTTGCATGAAGATTTCACGAGCGATGAGCTCTTCTTTGATTTGCGCCAAGATTTCGGGTGTAACGGGTCTGCCTGAGCGCTCAACTTGCTGTTTCAGAACCTCTACGCGAGAGCTGGGCACGGGCTTGCCGTTGACCACTGCCAAATTCTGCGCCATTGCAGAGAAGCTCAATGCAGCGACCAAGCTCAAGGCCAATTTAGAAAGTTTCATCAGATTCCTCAGGTTGCAATTAAATTTAGTTGGATCGAAATTCTATGGCCAGGGCGTGGAGTCCGTTGTCCAAGAATTCTTGGAGCGAATCATACACAAGGCGGTGACGCTGCACGCGGTTGAGCTTTTCAAAATGAGAAGAAGCAATCAAAACCCTGAAATGGCTGTTAAGGCCCGACTCAGTGGCGCCGGAATGGCCTGCGTGCTGAGCACTTTCATCAATGACCTCTAAAAAGCTGGGTTCAAAGCTGTTTGTCAAGGCGGCCACCATCAGGGGTTGCCATGAAATATTTGAGGGGAGATTTGTTTTGAGATTCATGGGGGGCTTTACTTGCTGGCTTCATCTTCCGCGTTATTTTCTGAGGGGGCCATATGTTTGGCGATGTAAATACCGGATCCGATAATGAAGGTCAATGGGAAAATGTAGCCCCACATTTTGAAATTCACCCATTCTTCGGTGCTGTATTCGTGAGCCACGTAGGCATTGATCGAAGCCATAAAAATAGAGTATGCAATCCAAGCCATGCCCAAGGGATGCCAATTGGCATCGGGTAATTTGACCTGACTTCCCAACATGGTCTTTAAGAAGTTTTTCTTGAAGACAAACTGTGAAAAAAGTAATCCGAGTGCCATGCAACCGTAAAGAAGTGTGGGCTTGTATTTGATGAATCGGTCGTCTTGCAAAAGGAGGGTCAAGCCGCCAAACACAACAATGAGGACCAGTGTCACCTTTTGCATCGTTGCCAACTTGCCTTCAAGGCGATACATCAACAGGCTTTGCAGCAAGGTGGCAGCCATCAACACAGCGGTTGCTTCGTAAATCGTTGAAAATTTGTAGGCTGCGAAGAAAAGCAGGATTGGAAAGAGGTCAAGTACTATTTTCATCTTAGCTTTTCTGAAAATTCAAAGAAGCTGAATTCATGCAATAACGCAGCCCAGTCGGCTCAGGGCCATCTTCAAAAACATGGCCCAAATGAGCGCCGCATTGGGCACAAACACTTTCGACTCGAACCATGCCGTGGCTGCGGTCTACATTTTGGGCGACTGCGTTGGGCTCTGCTGCTTGGTAGAAAGAAGGCCAGCCGCAACCAGCATCAAATTTGGTCGATGAATCAAAAAGCTTGGCATCACAACACATGCAGTTGTAGTGGCCAGGCTCCCAATGTGTCTCGTATTTTCCCGAAAAAGGGCGCTCAGTGGCAGCGCGGCGAGTGACTTCAAAAGCCAGAGGCTCGGCATTCTTGGCAATCAGCCAAGCGCGCCATTCGGCATCGGTTTGAGGTAATTTGGTTTGCGACATGGTTAAAGTCTACTTGTTGAAATAAGGTGTTTGACGTTGCTGCTGCAATTTTGTCTTAGGACGAGCAGCTGATCTCGATGTTGGCAGCCCAACCGGGGGGTAAATCGGCGTAGTGTTCAAATTGCGAATGTTCTTCGAAGGGGGACTGTAGCAATTTGAAAAGAGCATCGACCTCTGAATGGTCGCCCTTTTTCGACTTTTGAATAGCGGCTTCTGCCAAGTGATTCCGAAGAACATATTTGGGGTTGACCAGAAGCATCTGCCTTACGGCCAAGGCGGATGGATGCTTTTGCAAGCGTGATAAATACCGATCGCGCCATAGGCCCCAAGCCGACTGATCGATGAATACATCGGCCACAGATTGCCATTCTGAACTTGCGGCTTGTGTGGTGGGTGCGGCGTGGCTGAGTCTGCGCCAAAAAATAGTGAAATCAACTTGCTCGTTGGCAAGCAATTGAAGTAAATCGTTGAGCAGTGTTATGTCGTCACTGGCAAGGGTCGGATCCTGTTGTTTTTTTATGCCCAATTTATTCAAAAAGCCAATTTCCCAACTTTCGGCAAAGGCAGATTTGTAAGGTTCCAAAGCTTTCATGGCCAAATCTTGTTCCTTGATGAGCGGCATCAAGGCTTGGGCCAAACAAAATAAATTCCAGTAAGCCACTTGCGGTTGACGATCATAGGCATAGCGCCCCATCGAGTCTGAATGGTTGCAAATGTGCTGAGGGTTAAAGCCATCTAAAAACTGGAAAGGACCGTAATCGAGCGTCAGCCCCAAGATGCTCATGTTATCGGTGTTCATGACGCCATGACAGAACCCAACAGCTTGCCACTGCGCCATCAAATTAGCCGTGCTCACGCTCACTTTTTCCAAGAGCGTGGCATAGGGGTTAGCAGATAAGAAGTCTTCTGGTTGAAAGTGATTTGAGATCACGAAATCTGCCAATTGCTTGAGGTGTTCAATTCCCATGGGTGAGGCATGGTTTGCAAAATGTTCAAAGTGTCCAAATCGAACGAAGCTGGGGGCCGTTCTGGTCACAATGGCGGCTGTTTCTAGTTCTTCACGCAGAACGGGAAGGGGGGAGCCGGTTAAACAAAGTGCTCGCGTGGTGGGAATTCCCAATCCTGCCATGGCCTCGCTGCAAAGGTATTCCCGAATACTTGAGCGCAAAACGGCGCGCCCATCGCCCATTCTGGAAAAGGGCGTCTTGCCTGCGCCTTTAAGTTGTATTTCCAGGGTGCCTTTGGGGCTGGCATATTCCCCTAAGCTCAATGCGCGGCCATCGCCCAATTGACCGGCCCATTGTCCAAATTGGTGGCCACTGTAGACACTGGCTCGGGCTTGCATACCCTCCCATAAACCATTGCCACTGAAAACGGCCAGCCCTTCAGCGCCATTCAGCCACTCATCAGGCAGCCCCAAGTCTTGCCCTAGTTTGAAATTTTGGGCAACCCAGCTAGGCTCTGGAACAGGGGTGGGCATCACCTCCGTTGTGAAGCTGGGCCCAAGTAAATTCATGCGGTTGATCCAAGTCATGGGGCTATTGTCTTCGCCTTTGGATGCACCTGTTGCCGCACTGGTTTTGAGGGGCCATTTGGCAGACGTGCTAAAAAGCGGTCTATTGCAATTTTTTGAGGTGTTTATGTTTGGACTTATGCAACAGCAGTCTTTGCTGATTTCTTCCTTGATTGAATTTGCCAATCGGCACCATGGCGATGGCGAAGTTGTGTCTAGGCGAGTGGAAGGTGATGTTCATCGTTATAGCTGGGCCGATGTCGCCAATCGTTCCAGACAGATGGCCAATGCTTTAGACCGCTTAAAGTTGGTACAAGGGGCGCGCGTCGCCACCCTGGCATGGAACGGCTACAGGCACCTTGAGCTTTATTTTGGCGTCAGCGGTTCAGGGCGCGTGTTGCACACATTGAATCCTAGATTGCACCCAGATCAAGTGGTTTGGATTGCCAATCATGCAGAGGATGAAATTCTGTTCTTTGACATGACTTTTCTGCCTTTGGTCCAAGCGGTGCATGACAAATGCACCACCATCAAGCGCTGGGTGGCCTTGTGCGATGAAGACAAGTTGCCATCTGACTCGGGCATTCCACATTTAACCAGCTATGAGACCTTGATTGCTGGCCAATCAACGGACTACACATGGCCGGAGTTGGATGAAAACACGGCTTCAAGCATGTGTTACACCAGCGGCACGACAGGCAATCCCAAAGCAGCACTTTATAGCCATCGTTCCACGCTGCTGCATGCTTATGCTGCGGCTTTGCCCGATGTGATGTGCATCTCAGCGCGTGATTCGATTTTGCCGGTCGTGCCCATGTTCCATGTGAATGCATGGGGCATCCCCTACAGTGCCGCCATGACCGGCGCGAAATTGGTATTTCCGGGGCCGGCCTTGGATGGCAAATCGATCTATGAATTGATTGAGGCTGAAAAGGTGACCTTTGCAGCGGGTGTGCCCACCGTTTGGCAAATGCTGCTGAGCCACATGAAACCCAATGCTTTGAATTTCTCTTCTCTGAAGCGAACGGTGATTGGAGGTTCGGCGTGTCCGCCGGCCATGATTGATGCTTTCCGTGAGTCCTATGGCGTCGATGTTTTGCATGCTTGGGGAATGACAGAAATGAGCCCCCTCGGAACCCTTTGCACCTTGAAGAACAAGCACCTTGATTTGCCCGAAGAGGCGCAAATGAAATTGCGACTCAAGCAGGGGCGCAGCATTTTTGGTGTGGACATGAAAATTGTGAACGAGGCTGGGGAGTCCTTGCCACACGATGGCAAAACCTATGGCGATTTGTTGGTCAAGGGGCCTTGGATCATTCGTGAATACTACAAACAGGAAGGGCCTTCTCCGCTGCTAGACGGCTGGTTTCCCACAGGGGATGTGGCCACCATTGACGAAGACGGGTTCATGCAAATTACGGATCGCAGCAAGGATGTGATCAAGTCTGGAGGGGAATGGATCAGCTCGATTGACATTGAGAACATTGCCATGGCGCACCCGGATATTTTGATGGCCGCTTGCATTGGCATGCCACATCCCAAATGGGATGAGCGGCCGGTGGTTTGCGTTGTGAAAAAACCTGGCGCTCATCTATCGGCGTCAGATTTGTTAAAGTTTTATGAAGGCAAAACGGCCAAGTGGCAGATTCCAGATGATGTTATTTTCGTGGACGCAATACCCCTAGGAGCCACAGGGAAAATGTTGAAAACAAAACTGCGCACCCAATTGGCAGATTACAAGTTGCCAAACCTTTGAGTGAAATCAACTGCGTCAGCCTTTTTTGGGGTTTTTCGGAAAAGTTCAAAGTCGCTTGTGCGATAGCGCCTAGGGCAAACCCCGACCAGAAAAACTTACAAAAGAGTTACTCTGACAACGTAAAATTTTTTCATCACTGCTGGAGCTAAATATGAAATTTAGAGTTCGTTCGATTGTCGTTGCCTCCATGGCATTGTGCGCATTTGGTGCTTTTGCTCAAAAAGGCGAAACAGTCAAAATTGCATGGATCGACCCCTTGTCAGGCCTCATGGCACCCGTGGGCAATAACCAGCTCAAAAGCTTTCAGTTTTTTGCAGAAAAGTACAACGCCATTAACAAAGCGGGCGTCAAATTTGAAGTGGTTGGTTTTGACAACAAACTGAGCCCTGCAGAAAGCTTGAACGTCCTGAAGGCCGCCACGGACCAAGGCATTCGCTACATCACACAGGGCAATGGTTCAGGTGTTGCAGGTGCTTTGATTGAAGCTGTTAGCAAATACAACGAACGCAATCCTGGCAAAGAAATTATTTTCTTGAATCACTCAGCCGTTGACCCTGACTTCACCAACAGCAAGTGCAACTACTGGCACTTCCGTTTTGACGCAGACACCTCCATGAAAATGGAAGCCCTGACGACCTTCATGAAAGATCGCCCAGAAACCAAAAAAGTTTTCTTGTTGAATCAAAACTATTCTCATGGTCACCAAGTGGCCAAGTTCTTCAAAGAGGGCATCAGCCGCAAGCGCCCTGATGTTCAAATCGTGGGTGAAGATTTGCACCCCTTGGCGCAAGTTCGCGATTTCGCTCCTTACATCGCCAAAATCAAAGCCTCTGGCGCCGATACAGTCGTGACCGGTAACTGGGGTTCTGACTTGGCCCTTTTGGTCAAGGCTGCTAACGAAGGTGGCTTCAACGGTAACTTCTACACTTACTACACAGGCGTTACAGGCACTCCCACAGCTTTGGGTAAAAATGGTGAAGGCCGTGTTTTCCAAATTGCCTACGGTCACTACAAGATGGGCGGTCAGATGGACAAGTGGCAAGAAGAGTTCAAAGCCAAGTTCAACGACGACTTTTACACGGGTTCAGTTCACAGCATTTTCGCCACCTTGGGTGATGCCATGGCCAAAGCCAAATCCACCGACCCAGTGAAAGTGGCGGCAGCTTTGGAAGGTTTAAAAACCACCAGCATTTTCAATGGCGAAATTGAAATGCGCAAAACTGACCACCAACTGCAACAGCCGCTGTACCTCACGGTCTGGAGCAAAGTTGATAAAAAATACAACTACAGCGTTGAAAATACAGGCATGACTTTGATACCTGTCAAAGAGTTTCCATCCTACGTTTCAAGCACGCCCACCAGCTGCCAAATGAAGCGTCCAGGCTAATTGAAGTGAATTTTGAGTAGGGCCCGCTCCTCAGGGGGTTGGGTCCTTCTTTTTTTATGTGGCTTGCCATGGTTGGTAGAAGGTAGTTTTTTATGGAGTTTTTCATCATCTCCATGCTCAATGGATTGAGCTATGGGTTGTTGCTTTTTATGCTGAGTTCGGGGCTCACGCTGATTTTCAGCATGATGGGCGTTTTGAATTTTGCACACGCATCTTTTTACATGATTGGGGCCTATTTTGGCTACACCCTCACCAGTCTGATTGGGTTCTGGCCGGCTCTGTTCATCGCGCCTTTTTTGGTGGGTGGCTGCGGCGTTATTTTTGAACGCCTCACCTTGCGCAAGGTTCACAAATTTGGGCACGTCCCCGAACTCTTGGTGACTTTTGGTTTGTCTTATATCGTTTATGAATTGGTTCAACTCATTTGGGGTCGAACTGCGGTTGAATTCACTCCGCCAGAGCTGCTGAAAGGCTCGGCATTCACGCTCATTAACAACGCGACAACCGGGCTTCAGTTGATATGGGGGGCTGCACCCGCAGAAATGTGCAGTGCTGCCGACGCCACCGTTCGCATTGTCTGCTCTCCATTTCCCGCAACGCGGGCTTTCATGATGTTTGTAGCCTTGCTCATGTTGCTCTCTTTGTGGTTGCTGCTTACCAAGACACGCATTGGCTTGGTCATTCAAGCCGCTTTAACCCATCCTGAAACCGTTGAAGCTTTGGGACACAATGTGCCGCGGGTCTTCATGTTGGTTTTTGGTGCAGGCACTGGCTTGGCTGGTTTGGCAGGTGTTATTGGCGGCAGCACTTTTGTCACTGAACCTGCCATGGCCGCCACAGTAGGGTCTGTCATCTTTGTGGTGGTGGTAGTAGGTGGCATGGGATCTTTGTCGGGCGCTTTCCTTGCCTCTGTGCTGATTGGCGTCATTCAAACCTTTGCCATTGCCTTTGACTACTCATTTGTCAGCGTGTCCAAAGATCTCGGCTTTCAACTTTCTAGCGAATTGCAAAACAACTCATTTTTGAAATTAACCGTTTCTCAAGTGGCGCCGATCTTGCCGTACCTGTTTTTGGTGTTGATTTTGATATTCCGTCCGAAGGGGCTTTTGGGCACTCGAGAAGGATGACATCATGAAAAGTTATCAATTCAAACCCTACAACGTTGGCCGTTGGCTCATTTGGAGTCTCTTCGCCATTGTCTTAATTTGTGCGCCGCTTATTTTCACCAGCAATTTGTCGGGCACCATGTTGGCTCAAATGGGCATTGCCATCATTGCCTGCCTGTCCTACAACATTTTGTTAGGTCAAGGTGGCATGTTGAGTTTTGGACATGCGGTCTACACGGGACTTGGCTCTTTTGTGGCGATTCATGCACTTAACTCGATTACCGCTGGTACTTCTCAAATCCCAGTCAGTCTTTTGCCCTTGGTTGGCGGCTTCGCGGGCATTGGGTTTGCCGTCTTGTTGGGTTATGTCACAACTAAAAAATCAGGCACACCCTTTGCCATGATTACATTGGGTGTGGCAGAACTGGTGTTTGCCATGTCGCTGATGTTCTCCGAATTTTTTGGTGGCGAAGCGGGCATCTCAGGCAATCGTGTGGCAGGTCCAACAGTTTGGGGAATCTCTTACGGGCCCCAAATTCAAATCTATTATTTGATTGCCATTTACACCTTCATCTGTGTTGCGCTCATGTATGCGTTCACACAAACTCCTTTGGGCCGAATTTTGAATGCAGTACGCGACAATCCCGAGCGTGTGGAATTCATTGGGTACAACACACAACGTGTTCGATACTTTGCTTTCATCATTGCAGGTTTTTTTGCGGGCATCTCAGGTGGTTTAGGTGCGCTCAATTTCGAAATTGTCACTTCTGAGGTGGTCGGAGCAGGGCGCTCAGGTGGCTATCTGTTGTTCACATTCGTGGGGGGTGCCACTTTCTTTTTCGGGCCCATCATTGGCGGCATCCTGATGGTACTGGCCTTCGTGCTGTTGTCTGAACTCACCAAAGCTTGGTTGCTTTACTTAGGCTTGCTGTTCTTGTTCATGGTGATGTATGCACCGGGCGGCATTGCCAGTCTCATCATGATGAATTTGCGAGCTGCTGCTTTTGGCAAATTGAAACAAATATGGGTCAGTTATTTGGGCTTGTTTGTCACAGCTTTTGTAGCACTCATTGGTGCAGGTGCCATGATTGAAATGGTCTACCACTTGCAGTTGAACTCTGCCTTGGGTGATAACTTGAAGTTCATGGGCATTTCGCTCAATGCCAAGGGTGTAGACAGCTGGTTTGGATCAGCGTTTGTCATGCTCACTGGACTTGGGCTGTTTGAGGCAATTCGGCGGCACTTCCTGATTGAATGGGGCGATATCCAAATTGAAATTGAAAAAGAAATTAAACGTCGGGAGACAGCGTGATGTCTTATGCGCTTGAACTCAAAGACCTCCGCAAAAATTTTGGCAAAACCGAAATTATTCGAGGCGTCAACTTAGCCGTTCAGTCAGGAGAACGCATCGCCATCATTGGCCCGAATGGTGCCGGCAAGTCAACGCTGTTTAATTTAATCAGTGGTCGTTTTGGTCCCTCCAGCGGTGAAATTCTTTTGAATGGTCAGCGCATTGAAAACAAAGCGCCCTATGAAATAAACCGCATGGGTTTATCGCGCAGTTTTCAAATTACCAATATTTTTCCAAAGCTCAGTGTCTTTGAAAATTTGAGGTGTGCCGTGCTATGGAGCCTGGGTTACAAATACACGTTTCTCAAGTTTCTATCGGGCCTCAAAGATGCCAATGACTTGGCAGAAAAATACATGGCCATGATTCGACTTGATAAAAAACGCGATCTGTTGGCAATGAATCTCACTTATGCTGAGCAAAGGGCCCTTGAAATTGGCATTACCATTGCGGGTGGTTCCAACGTTATTTTGCTGGATGAGCCCACTGCTGGTATGAGCAGAAGTGAAACTTCGCGTTTCATCAATCTCATCAAAGAAGTCACCGTGGGCAAAACCCTTCTGACCGTTGAGCACGACATGGGCGTGGTCTTTGGCTTGGCCGACAAAATTGCAGTGGTGGTTTATGGCGAAGTGATAGCCTTCGATACACCTGAAGCGGTTCGATCTAACGCCAAGGTTCAAGAGGCCTATTTGGGAACTCATTCTGCCGAAGAACATGCGGGAGGCCACTGAGATGCTGAACATTGACAATCTGCACGCTTATTACGGTAAAAGCCACGTCTTGCATGGTGTGAGCTTCCATGTACAACCGGGTGAAATTGTGGCTTTGTTAGGGCGCAACGGCTCTGGCCGTTCCACCACCGCCAAGGCCATCATGGGTTTGGTCGATTGCCAAGGTGACATCCATTGGAAGGGCCAACAAATCCTTGGCAAAAAAGCTTTTCAAATTGCCCATCTCGGATTGGGTTATGTGCCAGAAAACAGAGACATTTTCCCCAAACTCACGGTCCATCAAAACCTGCTGCTAGGTCAAAAAGGCAAAGGCAAGGAAGCCCGTTGGAGTTTTGAAGACATGTACCGAATGTTCCCTAGACTGCTTGAGCGGCAACACACAGAAGCCGGTGTGTTGTCGGGTGGTGAGCAACAAATGCTCACACTTTGCCGCACGCTGATGGGAGACCCGGACCTCATCATCATTGATGAGCCAACCGAAGGCTTGGCGCCTAAGATTGTTGAGTTGGTGGGGCAGTACCTTCAAAAACTCAAGGAAACGGGTATCTCCGTTTTGTTGATTGAACAAAAACTGACCATCGCCATGAAAATTTCAGACCGTACTTTGGTGATGGGCCATGGCAGCATTGTTTTTGAAGGCACACCTAGCGAACTCAATGAAAATACCTACATCCGCAAGGAGTGGCTTGAGGTTTAGGTCAGTAGGCAATGCTTTGACTCTGATTTATCTTGGTCCCATGAGCGACATCCCCACTATCCACGCCCGCTGAAACACCCTAGAATTGGCAAAAAAAGAACGCCCGTTCTATTTTTGCGACTGACACCACCTAAGAGGAAAACAGCATGACAGCTGAATACAAAATCATTGGCGATGTGGCCGTGATCACAATGACCAACCCACCTGTTAACGGCTTGGGCCTTTCAACCCGTGTTGGCATTACCGACGGCCTTACCAAAGCCAATGCCGATTCAGCCGTTAAATCCATCATCATCACAGGTGCAGGCAAAGCTTTTTCAGGCGGCGCAGACATTCGTGAATTTGGCTCTTCCAAGGCCGTTCAAGAACCAAACTTACTGAGTGTCATTCGAGCTTGCGAAAACTCAGCCAAACCCGTATTGGCGGCTGTGCATACGGTTGCCATGGGCGGCGGTGTGGAGTTGGCTTTGGGTTGTCACTATCGGATGGCTGCGCCAGGTTGTAAGGTGGCATTGCCTGAAGTGAAGTTGGGCCTCATTCCTGGTGCCGGTGCAACGCAAAGATTGCCAAGAGTATTGGGCGTAGAGCCGGCCCTCAACATGATTGTCAGTGGCGAGGCTATCAACAGCGAAATGTTGGCCATGTTGCCCGGTCAGAAGTTGTTTGATCGCATGGCCACTTCGGTCGAGACCTTGGCTGCAGAAGCATTGGCCTATGCCAAAGAATTGGCTGCCCAACATGCCGACGGTTCACCTTTTCCATTGGTTCGCAATTTGCCTTGCAAACACCCACAAGGCGATGCTTATTTCCAATTCGCACGCAACATGGTCAAAGGCATGGCCAAAAACTTTCCTGCGCCACCCAAGTGTGTCGATGCGGTTGAGGCTGCAACTAAAAAGAAGTTCGAAGACGGCATGGGCTTAGAGCGTGAAATTTTCACCAATCTCATGATGACGCCCGAATCGCGTGCGCTGCGTCATATTTTCATGGCTGACAGAGCTGCTTCCAAAATTGCCGACGTACCAGAAGACACGGCTAAACGCAACATTGCATCCGTTGCAGTCATTGGTGCTGGCACCATGGGTGGTGGTATTTCCATGAACTTCTTGAACGCTGGCATACCCGTCAAGATGCTCGAGATGAAACAAGAAGCCCTAGACCGCGGCATTGCCACCATTCGCAAGAATTACGAATCGCAAGTTAAAAAAGGCAAACTCAAGCAAGACAAGTATGAGCAGCGCATGGCCTTGCTCACCACCACATTAAGTTATGACGACATTGGCAGCGCCGACTTGGTCATTGAAGCGGTGTTCGAAGAAATGGGCGTGAAAGAAACGGTCTTCAAGAAACTCGACGAAGTCATGAAGCCTGGTGCCATCTTGGCTTCCAACACATCCACTTTAGATGTCAACAAAATTGCGGCTTTTACCAAGCGTCCTGAAGACGTGGTGGGCATGCACTTTTTCAGTCCCGCCAACGTCATGAAGCTCTTGGAAGTTGTTCGAGGCGCTAAAACCAGCAAAGATGTTTTGGCCACTGTCATGGCACTGGGCAAAAAAATCAAGAAAACTTCCGTGGTGTCTGGCGTGTGCGATGGTTTCATTGGCAACCGCATGATTGAACAATACAGCCGTCAAGCAGGCTTCCTCATTGAAGAAGGTTGCACGCCAGCGCAAGTTGACAAGGCCGTTGAAAAATTTGGTTTTGCGATGGGTCCTTTTCGGATGGGCGATTTGGCGGGCAACGACATTGGTTGGGCCATCCGCAAGCGCCGCAATGTTGAGCGCCCTGGCATGAAGTACAGCAAAACAGCCGACCTCTTGTGCGAGATGGGCCGCTACGGTCAAAAGACAAGTGCAGGTTGGTACGACTACCAAGCCGGCAAGCGCGACGCCATTCCAAGTGCCTTGGTGATTGAAATGATTGAAAAACACCGCACTGCGCAAGGCATTAGCACTCGCAAAATTTCTGATGAAGAAATTGTGCAGCGCTTGGTGTTCGCTTTGGTCAACGAAGCAGCGCACATTTTGGAAGAGGGTATTGCTGGCAAGGCCAGCGACATCGACATGGTTTACCTCACGGGTTATGGCTTCCCCATTTTCCGTGGTGGCCCCATGTTGTATGCAGACCAAGTGGGCCTGTTCAATGTCGCAGAAGCCATGAAACGCTTTTCTCAAAATCCGCACGACGATGCCGCATTCTGGCAACCCGCTCCGCTGCTAGCCCGCTTGGTGGCTGACGGCAAAACATTCAACTGATCAGAGGTATTCAAAATGTCCAACGCCGTCATTGTTTCGACCGCTCGCACGCCTCTGGCCAAAAGCTGGAAGGGCGCTTTCAACATGACCCATGGTGCCACTTTGGGTGGCCATGCGGTACAGCATGCTGTTCAACGCGCAGGCATTGACGCCGCAGAAGTTGAAGACGTCATCATGGGTTGCGCGACACCAGAAGGTGCCACAGGCGCCAACATTGCGCGTCAAATTGCATTGAAAGCAGGTCTGCCAATTTCTGTTTCCGGCATGACCGTCAATCGTTTTTGTTCATCTGGTTTGCAGACCATTGCGTTGGCTGCGCAGCGCATCATTGCAGGCGAAGGCCAGGTCTATGTGGCAGGGGGTGTCGAAAGTATTTCTTGCGTCCAGCAAGAAGCCAATCAACATATGCTGCAAGATGTGGCGCTGGCCAAAATGAAGCCCGAGATCTACTGGAACATGTTGCAAACAGCCGAACAAGTTGCCAAGCGTTACAAAATTACACGTGATCGCATGGACGAATACGGCGCTGGCAGCCAACAAAAAGCATGCGCTGCCCAAGCTGCCGGTCTGTTCAATGACGAAATTGCCCCTATCACTGTGTCGGCAGGTGTCATCGATAAATTGATGGGCCTCATGACCAAGCAAGTCACCGTCAGCGTCGACGAAGGTTTGCGAGAAGGCACCACCATCGAAGCTATTTCAGGCTTGCGATCTGCTCTGCCAGGTGGTTTGGTCACTGCGGGCAATGCCAGTCAGTTCTCTGACGGCGCTGGTGCTTGCGTCCTGATGGACGAAAAGTTGGCAGAGCAACGTGGTTTAAAACCGATAGGTCGTTTTTTAGGTTTTGCTGTTGCAGGGTGTGAGCCTGATGAAATGGGCATTGGCCCTGTGTACGCAGTGCCAAAAGCTTTGGCACGCTTGGGACTCAAGGTTTCCGACATTGACTTGTGGGAACTCAACGAAGCTTTCGCTGTTCAAGTCTTGTATTGCCGCGATACCTTGGGTATTCCACCTGATCGCCTTAACGTCAATGGCGGCGCCATTGCGGTGGGTCACCCCTATGGTGTCAGCGGTCAGCGTTTAACCGGACATGCTTTGATTGAAGGCAAACGCCGTGGCGCCAAGCGTGTGGCTGTCACCATGTGCATTGGCGGCGGCATGGGTGCTTGCGGCATTTTCGAAGTACTCTGAACTGTAATTTCTTTGGCAACGGGCGTCCCGCAAATCATGCAGGTCGCCCGTTTTAATTGGGACATCCACTGACATGAGCCTTCGGTCAACATTAGATTTTTTGCTGTACGAATGGTTGGACGTATCGAGCCTGCAGCAACGCGAACGATTCTCAGATCACACCCGAGAAACCTTTGACGCCGTTCTTGACACCTGCGAGCGCATTGCAAAAGAAAAATACGCGCCCTTCAATCGTTTGGTGGATACCGAAGAACCACGCTTCGATGGTGAGAAAGTCATTTTGCCTCAAGCCACGCACGATGCCCAAAAAGCCTATGCAGAGTCTGGCATGCTCAGTGCATCACAAGATTACGACATTGGCGGCATGCAATTGCCCTACACCCTGGAGGCAGCAGCCAATTCGTTTTTTGCCATGGCATCGGTCAGCATGGGCTCTGGGCTTTTAACGGTTGGCAATGCCAATTTGCTCATGGCGCATGGGTCCGATTTGCAGCGCCAAGTGTTTGCATTGAATGAGTTCTCAGGCAGGTGGTCTGGCACCATGTGTTTGTCTGAGCCTCAAGCGGGTTCGTCTCTGAGTGATGTGATGACCCGAGCCACGCCAGACGGTGATGCTTTCGCTTCTGACCCCTTAGGTGCACGCTATCGGCTCAAGGGCAACAAGATGTGGATCTCTGCCGGTGATCACGAGCTCACTGAAAACATCGTCCATTTGGTACTGGCCAAGATTCCTGATGCCGATGGCAAATTAATTCCAGGCGTCCGCGGCATTTCTCTTTTCATTGTGCCCAAGAAAATGGTCAACACTCAAGCAGCGCTTACGGGTGAGCGCAACGATGTTGCCTTAGCGGGCTTGAATCACAAATGCGGATGGCGCGGTACGACCAACACCTTGCTCAATTTTGGCGAAGGCAAGTTCCGAGTTAAAACAGACAACACAGCCAGTGATGGGTCAGGTGCCGTCGGTTATTTGGTAGGTGAGCCAGGCCGCGGTTTAAGTTACATGTTCCACATGATGAACGAAGCGCGCATTGGCGTTGGCATGGCGGCCACCATGTTGGGCATGGCTGGCTACCAAGCCAGTTTGGAATATGCCAAAAATCGAGCTCAAGGTCGTCCGGTTGCGGGCGGTAGTCAGAAGGTCGTGAAAGATGCCGCACAGGCACAGGTTCGGATCATTGAGCATGCCGACATCAAGCGCATGTTGCTGGCCCAAAAGTCCTACAGCGAAGGTGCCTTGGCGCTTGAGTTGTATTGCGCAAAATTGGTGGATGAACAACACACCGGCAGCGCAAATGCTGCGGATGAAGCCAGACTGTTGTTGGAGGTTTTGACACCCATCGCTAAAAGCTGGCCCAGCGAATGGTGCCTAGAGGCCAATAGCTTGGCCATTCAAATTCATGGTGGCTACGGTTACACCCGCGATTTCCCGGTTGAGCAGTACTGGCGCGACAACCGCTTGAACATGATTCATGAGGGCACGCATGGCATTCAAGGCATGGACTTGCTGGGACGCAAAGTTTTGATGGAAGAGGGCAGGGGCGTGCATTTACTCGGGGCTCGAATGCGAGAGACAGCGGACAAAGCCATGGTGTTCGCAGATTTGACCGCAGATGCCAAGGCGCTTAACACAGCTTTACAAAAAGTCATTGCAGCCACGCAAATGGCGTGGTCTTCTGGTCAACCTCAAGAAGCTTTGGCCAATGCCGTGCCGTACCTACAAGCTTTTGGCCATTTGGTCCTGGCTTGGATTTGGTTAGATGTCAGTGCTTCATGCCGAGGCGCACAGACGCCTGCCCAAACAGGTCGTCAAGCTGCTGCCAAGTATTTCTACCATTACGAATTGCCCAAAATTGATGCATGGTTGCAAGTTGTCAGCAACCGCGACATGACCTGCGCCAATTTGGCAGAGGATGCTTTCTAATTTTCGAATCTACTTTTTACAAAGGACAGAACATGACTCGCACCGTCAAACAACTATTCGACTTAACAGGTCAAACTGCGCTGGTCACGGGTGGCTCTCGGGGTCTGGGGCTGCAAATGGCCCACGCACTTGGTGAAGCCGGCGCACGTTTGATGTTGAGTTCGCGCAAGGCTTCTGACTTAAAAGAGGCTGTGGCTGAGCTCAAAGCTGCAGACATTGAGGCTGATTACATTGCCGCCGATTGTGGGCAAGAAGAAGACATTCGCCGCTTGGCCCATGAAACAGTTCAAAAATTAGGCCGCATAGATATCTTGTTGAACAATGCAGGCGCATCCTGGGGTGCCGCAGCCGAAGTTCACCCGGTATCAGCTTGGGACAAAGTCATGAATTTGAATGTCCGTGGCTATTTCATTCTGGCTCAAGAAGTGGCCAACCTGTCCATGATTCCTAACCGGCATGGACGAATTTTGAACGTCGCCTCCATTGCTGGATTGGCAGGCAACCCGCCCGAGATGCAAACCATTGCTTACAACACGTCCAAAGGTGCCGTGGTGAACTTCACCAAAGCCTTGGCCGGCGAGTGGGGCAAATACGGCATCACGGTCAACGCCATTTGCCCAGGCTTCTTTCCCAGCAAAATGACTTACGGCTTGCTCGAAAAATTGGGTGCCGAGAACATGGCCAGCCATGCGCCTCTTTTGCGCTTGGGTGACGATGAAGACCTGAAGGGTCTGACGCTTTTGTATGCCAGCGAAGCTGGAAAACATATCACAGGCCAGTGGTTGGCTGTTGACGGCGGCGTCAGCGCCATCATTGGCGGCTAAGGTATTGCATGAGCATTCCATTTGGCGTCCAAATTCCATTTGTGGACCACCTCGGCTTCACACTTGAAAAGTTTGAGAACGGTCATTCTGAGTTGCATTTCAAACCTCGTGCTGAGCATCTGAACTCATTTGACATCACGCATGGCGGCGCGGTCATGACACTGCTTGATGTTGTGATGGCAACCGCCGCACGCAGTGTTGAGCCAGACATGGGCGTGGTCACCATTGAGATGAAGACGAGTTTCATGCGGCCTGCCAAAATCAGCGAAGGTGAAAACTTGGTGGCCAAAGGATTGCTGCTGCTCAGAACCAAAACCATGATCTTTACCGAAGGCAAGGTCTATGACGCTGCCGGACAACTGTGTGCGCATGCCACAGGCACTTTCAAATATGTGAAGCGAACGCCCTTCGTCACATCTCCCATTTCAACCGATTAGAAAGAAAGCAACATGCCTACCAATCACGCCATTGTTTTAGACAGCCGCCCTGAAGCTGAAGTCTCAACTTCCAACTTCAAAATGATCACGGCAGAAACGCCTGCATTGCAAGATGGACAAGTCTTGGTTAAACACCATTACCTCAGCCTCGACCCTTACATGCGCGGCCGCATGAATGCCGGTAAAAATTATGCCCAACCTCAGCCTCTGGGTGAACCCATGATTGGCGGCACTGTGGGTGAAGTCGCCGAAAGCAACAATGCCAAATTCAAGGTGGGTCAAACAGTCCAGTGTATGGGCGGCTGGCAAGCATACAGCGTGATCAACGCAGACACGCCCGGCGCACTCAAGCATGTCAACGCTGAAAAAATCTCGATGAGCCATTACCTTGGCGCAGTGGGCATGCCCGGTGTCACAGCTTGGTATGGGCTGAACAAAATCATTCAAGCCAAACCGGGTGCCACTGTGACTGTCAGTGCTGCCAGCGGTGCGGTGGGCAGTGCCTATGGTGCACTGGCCAAAGCGCGAGGTTTTCGAGTGGTGGGCATTGCCGGTGGGAAGGCCAAATGCGATTACGTTGTCAACGAATTGGGCTTTGATGCCTGCGTTGATTACAAATCGCACACGGATTACATCTCCTTGTCCAAGGCCTTGCGCGATGCATGCCCCAATGGCATTGACGGTCATTTTGAAAATGTCGGCGGCATGGTGTTAGATGCCGTCATGTTGCGTGCCAATGATTTTTCGCGCATTGCTGTGTGCGGCATGATTGCTGGCTACAACGGTGAGCCCTTGGCCATGACCAACCCCACCTTGATTTTGAAGAGCCGCATGACCATTGAGGGCTTCATTGTGAGTGAACACATGGAAGTTTGGCCTGAAGCATTGGCCGAATTGGCTGAGCTCATTGCAAGCGGTAAGTTCAATCCGCGGCAAACCATTGCTCAAGGTTTAGCGTCTGCACCTGAAGCGTTCATGGGTTTGCTCAAAGGCCATAACTTTGGCAAGCAAGTGGTCAAGCTGATTTAACTTTGCGAACCTTTTAAATAGGAATTACCATGAGCCAACTGATCCTTCACCATTACCCGACATCGCCTTTTGCAGAAAAAATTCGTTTGATTTTTGGTTACAAGAAGTTGGCTTGGCAAAGCGTGATCATTCCCAGAATCATGCCTAAACCAGATCTCACGGCACTTACAGGCGGCTATCGCCGTACACCCGTGATGCAAATTGGCGCAGACATTTATTGCGATACGGCCTTGATCGCTGAAGTGCTTGAAAAGATAGCACCCGCACCCAGTCTGTATCCATCACCGGTCAATGGCGCTTCTAGAATTGTGGCGCAGTGGGCAGACAGCCAAGTTTTCTCTGCTGCCATGGCCTACAACTTTCAGCCAGCGGGCATTGCAGATGTGTTTGCGGGTGTGCCTGAGGAAGGCATTCAAGCCTTTGTGGCAGACCGCGCTGCCATGCGAGGGGGTGCTCCGCGCATGGCCATTGCAGAAGGTACAAGCACATACAAGAGTCAGTTACGCCGACTGTCTGACATGCTCATTGATCATGCTTATTTGATGGGCAATGTGCCCAGCATTGCCGATTTTTCTGCTTACCACCCCATTTGGTTTACCTTAGAGCGTGCGCCCAGTTTGTCTGGTATTTTGGATGCCACGCCTTTGCTGAAAGATTGGATGACCCGCATGAAAGCCATCGGTCATGGCGTTCATGAAAAGATGACATCTGAGCAAGCCTTAGAAGTGGCAAATCAAGCGACACCCGTCGATGTCACTCAAATGCCCTTTGTCAATGAGCATGGCATTGATTTGGGGTCGCAAGTCACCGTCACCGCTGACAATTTCGGACTAGAGCCTACTCAAGGTTCCTTGGTGGCGGCTACCAAAACACGGCTCATACTGCGCCGCGAAGACAATCGCGCTGGCACAGTTCATGTTCATTTCCCTCGCAACGGATTTATTTTGAAGAAGGTCAAGTCATGATTCGCAATTTTGAAAATAAAACAGCTGTCCTGACCGGCGGTGGTTCTGGTTTTGGTTTGGAATGTGCACGCATTGCGGCCAGACTCAAAATGAATGTGGTCTTGGTCGATGTGCAACAAGACGCGCTCGACAAAGCCGAAGCTGAAATCAAAGCCTTGGGTGTCAAGGTGTATGCCAAACGTGTTGACGTATCCAATGCTGAGCAAATGGAAGCTTTGGCCAAAGACGTTGTTGCGCATTTTGGTGTGCCGCATTTTGTGTTCAACAATGCTGGTGTAGGTTCAGGCGGTTTGGTTTGGGAAAACACTGTGGCCGATTGGCAGTGGGTTTTGGGTGTCAATGTTTGGGGTGTGGTGCATGGCGTTCGCTTGTTCACGCCCATGATGTTGGAGGCAGCCAAAAAAGACCCTCATTACGAAGGTCACATCGTCAACACAGCCAGCATGGCCGGCTTGCTGACTGCGCCCAACATGGGCGTCTACAACGTCAGCAAACATGCCGTGGTGGCCTTGACTGAAACCTTGTTCCAAGATTTGAAATTGGTCTCTGATCAGGTCAGTGCCAGCGTTTTGTGCCCTTACTTTGTGCCCACTGGCATCAGCCAGAGCCATCGCAACCGTCCTGCCGATTTGCCCCATGAAAAGGCCACCAAGAGCCAATTGATTGGCCAAGCCATGAGCAATAAAGCTGTGAGCAGTGGCAAGGTTTCTGCGGCTCAAATGGCAGAAATGGTGTTTGAGGCCGTTGCCAACGATCAGTTCTACATTTACAGCCATCCACAGGCTTTGGGTAACGTCCAAACTCGAATGGAAGCCATTGTTCAGCAGCAAAATCCACCCAATCCATTTGCAGCCCGTCCCGATATTGGTGAAAAACTCAAGGCCGAACTGCGGGGTTAAAAAACCGCCACCTGAGTGTGGCAAACTCGTTGGCTTCAATTTAAAAATCAATAGAAATAGCCTTCGAGATGCAGAAAATATTGGGCCAGCTGGCCACTGAAATTAAAATTCGCCCTGAGCAGGTTCAGGCGGCTGTGAGTTTGCTCGATGGCGGTGCCACCGTCCCCTTCATTGCACGTTATCGCAAAGAAGCCACTGGCGGCTTAGACGATATTCAGTTGCGTGAACTTGAATACCGCTTAGGCTATTTGCGTGAAATGGAAGATCGCCGCGCAACCATCCTGAAAAGCATTGCCGATCAAGGCAAGCTCACACCCGATTTACAGCTGGCCATCGATCAAGCGGCTACCAAGCAAGACTTGGAAGATTTGTATTTGCCCTACAAGCCCAAGCGCAGAACCAAGGGCATGATTGCCAAAGAGGCTGGCATTGAGCCGCTGGCTGACACTTTGTGGGCCAATCCTTCACTCAATCCGCAAGACCAAGCGCAAGCTTTTTTGAAACCTGCAGATGCCATCGAAGGCGCAGACTTTTCAACAGTGGGTGCCGTACTGGATGGCGTGCGCGATATTTTGTCGGAGCGTTGGGCAGAAGATGCGGCCCTCATTCAAGCTTTGCGAGAGTGGCTTTGGAAGGAGGGCTTGTTCACCAGCCAACGGGCCTCAGGCAAAGATGAAAACCAGCCTGAAGTGGCCAAGTTCAGAGATTATTTTGCCTACAGCGAGCCCATCGGCCGTGTGCCTTCACACCGTGCATTGGCAGTATTCAGAGGCCGTGCTTTAGAGTTCTTAGATGCCAAACTTAGCTTGCCAGAACCAGAAGCACTCAGTGCATCTGTTGCACCCCTCAGCGCAACCGCCGCAGCCCAAGCTGCCAGTGCGTTGGCCGAAGGGCGCATTGCTTTGCACCTCAAATGGTCGCACAGTGCCAGGCCTTGTGACGACCTCATTCGCAAAACCGTTTTATGGACTTGGCGCGTCAAGCTAAGCTTGTCTTTAGAGCGTGATCTCTTTACGCGATTGCGCGAAGATGCAGAGAAGGTGGCCATCAAAGTCTTTGCTGACAATTTGCGAGATTTATTACTTGCCGCACCTGCAGGGCCTCGAGTGGTTTTGGGGCTTGACCCTGGTATTCGCACAGGTGTGAAAGTGGCCGTGGTAGATGCCACTGGCAAATTGGTTGAAACTGCCACGGTTTATCCTCACGAGCCAAGACGCGACTGGGATGGATCACTCCATACCTTGCTTAAGCTGAGTCAAAAACATGGCGTCAATTTGATCGCCATTGGCAATGGCACCGCCAGCCGAGAAACTGACAAGTTAGCGGCTGACCTCATCAAGCAGCTCACTTCTCCAGACGGTTCTGAAATTCAGAAAGTGGTAGTCAGTGAGGCAGGCGCTTCTGTTTACTCTGCCAGTGAATTTGCCAGCCAAGAAATGCCCGATGTCGACGTCAGCTTGCGCGGCGCAGCTAGCATCGCAAGGCGCTTGCAAGATCCTTTGGCGGAGCTTGTCAAAATTGATCCTAAATCTATCGGTGTGGGTCAGTACCAACACGATGTCAATCAAACCGAATTGGCGCGCACGTTAGAAGCCGTGGTGGAAGACTGCGTGAATGCGGTGGGTGTCGATCTGAACACGGCCAGCGTGCCCTTGTTGTCTCGTGTTTCTGGCTTGTCGGGTGGTGTGGCCAAGTCAGTGGTGCGTTGGCGTGAGGCCAATGGTGCTTTTAAGAACCGCCAGGATTTGTTGAAAGTAACGGGCCTTGGCGCCAAAACTTTTGAACAAAGCGCTGGTTTTTTGCGTATCCGCGGTGGCAACAATCCGCTCGACATGACGGGCGTTCACCCTGAAACTTACCCTGTGGTGGAGGCTATCATGGCCAAAGTGGCGCAGCCTGTAGAGAACGTCATGGGCAGGGCCGACATGCTCAAAACATTGCGCCCCGAATTGTTTGCCAACGAAAAGTTTGGTGTCATTACCGTCAAAGACATTCTGATTGAACTTGAAAAGCCTGGCCGCGATCCTAGGCCAGATTTCAAGGTGGCTAGGTTCAACGATGGCGTCGATGACATTCGTGACTTGAAGGAAGGCATGATTCTTGAGGGCACAGTCAGCAATGTGGCTGCCTTTGGTGCCTTTGTAGATTTAGGTGTTCACCAAGACGGCTTGGTACATGTCAGCCAACTTAGCAACAAATTCATCACGGATGCGCGTGACATCGTAAAGACCGGCGACATTGTGAAAGTGAAAGTGACCGAGGTGGATGTGGCACGCAAGCGCATTGGCCTCACCATGAAACTGAACGATGCCGAACCTGCCAATGCGAAGCGCAACCGCGAAAATCGTTTTGAAGGGGGTCCTCGTCAGGGGCAACACACCCATCGCTCATCAGGGCCCGCGCAATCGGTTAACGCAGGGCAAAGTGCCATGGCCTCTGCATTTGCCAAACTCCAAAACAAGGCTTAAGGTGTGAAAGCCCTTTGTATTTACGCAGGCCCGAAAGCTAAGCTGCATCTGTCTCAGCAAGGTTTGAGTGCTGCGGACATAGGCGTCATACCGGCTGCCGCAGGTGGGCCTAAAGGTTTAATTCTAGGACCGCTCGATCGTTTTATTTTCAACGACTGGTTGCCAAGCAGTCAGCAAGCAGTCGATTTGGTAGGTGCTTCAATTGGCGCTTGGCGCATGGCCACGGCTTGCATGCCAGACAGTCAAGCAGGGCTGCTGAGACTTGAAAAAGACTACATTCACCAGCATTACGCTTTAAAGCCCGGTGAAAAATTTCCAAGCGCCCAGCAAGTCAGCGATTCTTTTCGAGAGAACTTGGATGTGTTTTACGGTGGGAGCATTGAGTCATTGCTAACGCATCCCCGCTACCGACTTCATGTGCTCACATCTCGCGGCAAAAGCTTGCTCAAGCGCGAACACAGTGTGCTCAGTCCTCTGGGTTATGGCGCTGCATTTTTAAGCAATGTCATTCACCGCAAAGCCATGGGTGCTTGGCTTGAGCGAGTTGTATTTTCTTCGTCGGGTGCTTTGCCCTTTGGCACGCAGGACTATCCGACTCGCCACTTGTCATTGACGCCAGGCAATTTCATGGACGTGTTGCAAGCCAGCTGCGCCATTCCTTTTGTATTGAAATCTGTTCACGACATAGAAGGCGCCCCGTCGGGCGCCTATTGGGATGGTGGCATCACGGATTACCATTTGCACCTTGATTGGAAAACCAGCGCATTAAATGCCAAACAAAGCGGCCTTGTTTTGTACCCTCATTTTCAAAAATCTGTGGTGCCTGGTTGGCTGGACAAAAGATTGAAATGGCGTCACAAGGCCACTTCATTTTTAGACAACACGGTGGTGTTGGCACCCAATCCAGATTGGGTGAAAACATTGCCCAACGGCAAGCTGCCTGATCGACAAGACTTTTCAACTTACGGCCAAGATTTGCAATCGCGTGTCAAAGTTTGGCAAACCGCAGTGTCGGCCAGTGCGCAAATGGCGGATGAATTTGCAGCTTGGCTGGGTCAGCCGCAAATGTCAAAGGTTCAAGACCTCTGATTACATGGATGCCGCTAACATCTCTTTGTATTCTTCGGGAGTGGCTATGCGTGGATTGGTTTTGTGGCAATGATCGGCCATCGCGCCGTGGACGATGGCATCAAACATAGACGTTGTGACCCCCATGGCCGCCAGACCGGTTGGCAACCCCAATCTGGCACTCATGTCTTGAATGGCTTGCGGAATGTCAGACCCTGAGCTGAGTCCCATCACTTGCGCCATGCGGTTTAAACGATTTTCCTTTTGCACCGACTCAGCACTTGCGTTGAATTGAACCACCGCAGGCAAAAACATGGCGTTCAAAGTGCCATGGTGCAGTCTGGGGTTGACGCCGCCTAAGCTGTGGCTTAGGGAGTGAACGCACCCAAGGCCTTTTTGAAAAGCCATGGCGCCTTGCATAGAAGCACTCATGAGGTTCATTCGGGCTTCTTTGTCTTGGCCATTTTGAGTGGCGCGTTCAATGTGCGCCCATGCGCGTTGCAAGCCATCCAAGCCAATGCCATCGGCGGGCGGATTGAAGGAGGCCGCCATGAAGGTTTCCATGCAATGGGCGATGGCGTCCATGCCGGTGGCGGCAGTGAGCATAGGGGGCAATCCGAAAGTCAACTCAGGGTCGCAAATGGCTGCCTTGGGCACAATGAACCAAGAATGAAAGCCCAATTTGCGGCCATCGTCGACAATCAAAATGGCACCTCTGGCTACTTCACTGCCGGTGCCGCTGGTGGTTGGGACTGCGATGAGGGGCGCTACGCGGTCTGTGATTTTCAGTGAGCCGCCTTCAATGGTGGCGTAGGTTTTCAGCGGCCCCTCGTGGGAAACCGCAATGGACACGCATTTGGCGCAGTCGATGGAGGATCCACCGCCAACGGCAATTAAACCATCGCAGCCATGGGCCTTGAAAACCTCGGTGGCAGCCCGAACTGCCGCTTCTGTTGGGTTGGAGGGCGTTTGGTCAAACACGGCCACTTGCACACCAGGCAGCGCATCCAACGCCTTTTGCAAAACACCTGCAGCCTTGACGCCTTGGTCTGTCACGATGAGCGGCTTGTGAATACCGACCCGTTCGCACTCTTGCTTCAAAAGCTGAATGGCGCCGAAATCGATTTGAATTTGGGTGACGTAATTGATGAAGGCCATGGTGTTCTCTTGTGATGCGGTACGATTGAACTCAACTTTTTTATTTTACCCTTGTGAGACAGAAAGCCTAGCCATGAAACGAAGTGACTTCCGATTTTTTCACCGTCTGCGCGTGCGCTGGGCCGAAATCGACATGCAAAAAATTGTCTTCAATGGACATTATTTATCCTACATCGACACGGCCGTTACAGCCTATTGGGGCCGAATCGCACTGCCTTACGAAACTGCTTTTAAATTGCTGGGCGGTGAGTTGTATGTGAAAAAAGCTACGCTTGAATACCACGCGTCTGCGGTCATGGACGACGACCTCAGCATCGGCATGAAATGCAGCAAGTTGGGTAACTCCTCCATGGTGTTTGAAGCGGGTATTTTTCGAGGTGACAAGTTGCTGGTCAGTGGCGAGTTAATTTATGTTTTTGCAGATCCTCAAACACAAACTTCTAAACCCATACCCGAAGCGCTGCGACATATCTTGCTCATTTATGAAGCTGGACAGTCTGTGGTTGATCTCAAAATGGGCTCATGGTCTGAATTGAAAACCATGGCCGCAGCTTTGCGGCATGAAGTTTTTGTGGACGAGCAAGAAGTTCCGGTTGAACTTGAGTTGGACGAACTCGACGATCACGCTTTGCACGCTGTGGTGCTGAACAAACTCGGCCAAGGCGTTGCCACAGGACGCCTGCTGCAACCTCAAACCCATGTGGCTCAAATTGGCAGAATGGCTGTTTCAAAGCCTTTGAGGGGTGGCAATCTAGGTCGAATGCTTGTAGAAGCTTTCATTGAAGCTGCACGCCAAAGGGGTGATCATGAAGTCACCTTGCATGCACAGTGCAGCGCAGAAGCTTTTTACCGAAAACTGGGTTTCAAATCGCATGGCGACGTGTTTGACGACGCAGGCATCGATCACATTGAAATGTCGCTGAAGCTCAATTGAATGCGCTTAAAGGTCTTCTAGCAGGGGGTAAGGGAGTGATTTGAGTATCAGGCTAGGCCCACCTGCGTGGCCTAATTGAAGCGCATTCTCTGTGGCACTGAGTTGCAGTGATGCAATGCCCCACCACTCGGGCGTTTGACCTTCAAGGGGCTCGAACTTGCTTGCGCTCGAGATCATGCCGCAGGCTTGTTCTGAATCGTCAGAAGAGAAAATTTCTTGGCCGACCAACATGGGCGCTGTGCATGAAACGATGAATGCTCTGCGTTTGAGAGTGCCGCGAAATTGACTCCTGGCAACGACTTCCTGGCCTGGGTAGCAGCCCTTCTTGAAGCTCACGCCGTCTACAGATTCATAGTTCAACATTTGCGGCACAAAAGCCTCGGCGGTTGCCGTTTGAACCATGCTGATACCTGACAGCACTTCTGCAAGCTGCCATGCTTCCTCTGTCATGTCGGGGTAGGGCTTATTTAAAAATGTGTCGCTCGATGCATCGCCTTTCAAGCCAAACCAAATCAGGCGTTGCACTGAAGTACCGGCATTGAACGCCTTGTGCAATTTGACAAAGTAAGTTTCACCTTCTTGCGATGCCTGCCACGGCGCTGCTTCTTTTAAGGCTGGGCAGGCAAGCAGGGCGGTTTCGCCTAGCAGGCCGCGAATGTCGTAAAGCGCTGAAGCATCGCTGATTTTCAACTTGGCACGCATCACAAACATCGACAAGCGCTTGACCATGGCTTGCAGCAAATCTTGGTGGCAGACCATGAGGTATTTTTCTTTGCTGATTTTCAGCACCACAAAACTGCCCAGCAAGCGGCCTTTGGCAGAGCAATAACCTGCAAAGCGAGCTTGCCCCTCTGGCAATAGCAAGACATCGTTGGTCAGTTGCCCTTGTAAAAATGTGCCGGCATCGGGGCCCTCGGCCAAAATAAGCCCCCAATGCTGGGGCGTCAAGAGGCCAGAAGGCGAGAATTTCAAATGCGGTTCAATCAAGTCCATGGCTGAATTATGATCTCCTCTGAGAAACCCAAAGGATCCAAGGTTTGAGTCGCCCCGCTTCTAAAGCTCGAAAAAGCATCACTTCACGAAAGAAAGCTTCGTGGGAGGTATTTTTGACCCTGTCGACTTTGCTGCTGCTGGCTATTTTGGCGGGCGCCATGGCTTGGCTACATTTGCCCATGGGATTCAACCCCCAGCTTTTAAGCACGTCTCCCAGCCCTCAGGTGCTTGATTTGTCGATTGAGCTTGGAACCTCGCCCAAAGGCGTGGCACAAGCCATTGCGGACGTAGGTGCCGACGTTTCTCCCCCATTGCTTTTGCTATGGTTCAGGTTGTCGGGTCAAGACCGCGCCATCAAAGCAGGCAGTTATGAAATCACGCCAGAGATGTCGCCACGCATGGTTCTGAACATGCTGGCCCGCGGCGAGGAAAGCCTGCGTTATGTCACTCTGGTAGAGGGTTGGACTTTCAAGCAGGTCAAGCAAGCTTTGGCCAAGGCTGAAACCTTGAAAAGCAGCACACAAGGCCTGTCGGATGCTCAAATCATGGCGCAATTGGGTCGGCCCAACGAGCATCCTGAAGGACGCTTTTATCCTGACACTTACAGTTACTCAAAGGGCTCGAGCGACCTTGCTGTGATGAACCGCGCACTCAAAGCCATGGACCGACAGTTGACCAAAACCTGGGCCCAAAAGCCCGCTAATGTAGCGCTTAACAGTCCAGATGAGTTGCTCATTTTGGCCAGCATTGTTGAAAAAGAAACCGGCCGTGCCAGCGATCGTCCTTTGATTTCATCCGTGTTTCACAACCGGCTCAAAATTGGCATGCGCCTGCAAACCGACCCCACTGTCATTTACGGTTTAGGCGAAGCCTTTGATGGCAATTTAAGGCGAGTCGATTTGCGCACCGATACGCCTTACAACACCTACACGCGTGCTGGCTTGCCCCCCACGCCCATTGCTATGCCTGGTAAAGCGGCATTAAAGGCCGCCTTGGAGCCTGCATCCTCTAATTTTCTTTATTTTGTAGCGAAAGGCGATGGCAGCAGCCATTTCAGTCAGTCGCTGAACGAGCACAATAACGCGGTGAACAAATACCAACGCGGAATTAACAAACAGGACCCCTGATTCATGCGCCAAGCCTGGTTTATCAGTTTTGAAGGCATTGATGGTGCCGGTAAGTCAACCCACATTGAGGGTTTGGCGCAGTGGTTTAAAAGCCGCGGGCACGTGGTCACCTTAACGCGTGAGCCTGGCGGCACGCCTTTGGCCGAAAAATTCCGAGCGCTGGCATTGCACGAATCGATGGACCCCTTGACCGAAGCCTTGCTGATGTTTGCAGCCAGGCGTGAACATTTGATCAATGTCATTGAACCTGCGCTTGCACGCGGTGAAGTGGTTTTGTGCGATCGCTTTACCGATGCTACTTTTGCTTACCAAGGCGGTGGTCGCGGTTTCGATTGGGACGTTTTGAAAGCACTCGAAAAGATGGTGCAACAGGTGCCAGCCAGATCATTGCGCCAACCCGATTTGACCATTTGGTTTGACCTACCACCTTCGGTGGCAGCAGAGCGTTTAAGTGCCGCTCGTGTGCCTGATAAATTTGAATCTCAACCTCAATCTTTCTTTCAATCTGTGAGGGAAGGCTATGCCAAAAGAATGCAAGAAGCGCCTTCACGTTTTGCGCAAATACCAGCCGATCAATCGCGCGATGCAGTATGGTCCGATGTCTTAAAGGCCGTTGAAGCGGCCTATGCCAAATGATTGACGCAGCACCCTGGATTCAAAAACAGACGCTGGCCTTGCTTTCGCAAAAAGGCCATGCGTGGCTGCTTCAAGGCCCTTCTGGTTTAGGTCAGTACGAATTGGCAACGGCCATGGTGAGCGCTTGGTTGTGCGAGTCTGACACGGCATTGACGCAAGGTGCTTGTGGCCAATGCGGCAGCTGTCACGCCCTCAGTGTTCATACGCATGCTGACTTGTTGGTGCTCATGCCCGAAACGATCTTGCTCGCTTTGGGTTGGCCATTGAGCGAAAAAGCGCAGTCTGAAATTGACAATAAAACACGCAAGCCCAGCAAAGAAATTCGCATTGATGCCATGCGAGATGCCATCGAGTTTTCACAGCGCACCAATGCACGAGGCAAGGGCAAAGCGGTCTTGGTATTTCCGGCCGAGCGCATGAACCATGTCACCGCCAATGCCTTGCTGAAAACCTTAGAAGAGCCACCAGGCGACGTTAAGTTTGTATTGGCAACAGAAGCTGCGCATCAATTGTTGCCCACCATTCGAAGCCGTTGTTTGAGTCACACCATGGCTTGGCCTTCGACGCCAGAAGCCGTGACTTGGCTTCAAGGTCAAGGCCTGTCATCTGATGATGCACATTCGCTACTCAAAGCCGCGGGCGGTCGTCCCGATGAAGTTTTGAAGCAACGCAGTTTGGGTCAGACCATGCCTTGGTGGTCCAAGTTTCCTAAAGCCATGCTGGCGGGTGACGCAAGCCATTGTTCCGATTTGCCGCCTTCAGAAGTGATTGATGCCTTGCAAAAGCTGTGTCACGATTTGCTCATGGTGCAAACGCAGGCCAGTTTGCGCTATTTCAACGAAGCCGACTTGCCCAAATTGAAAGTTTCGTCTGCGCAACTCACGGCTTGGTTTAAACGCTTGTCTCAAGCGGCAAAAACTTCTGAGCATCCTTTCAACGCGGGTCTGATGCTTGAAGCGCTTTGCACAGAGGCGCGCGAAGTTATGAACAGCGCCACCTAATATGTACACCGATTCTCATTGCCACCTTTCATTTCCTGAGCTGGTTGCGCAGTTGCCAGACATTCGCCAAAAAATGCAGGACGCACATGTCACGCGTGCTTTGTGCATTTGCACCACCATCGAAGAGTTTGACCAAGTGCACCACTTGGCAAAGACTTACGATAATTTTTGGAGCACCGTTGGCGTCCATCCTGACAATGAAGACATTTACGAACCGACGGTTCAAGATTTGGTTGAGAAGGGTCAATTGCCTCGTGTGATTGCCATCGGCGAAACAGGGCTTGATTACTATCAGATGTCAGAACGCAAAGGGGGCCGCACCATTGATGACATGGAATGGCAGCGTGATCGATTTAGAAACCACATCAGGGCAGCACGCCAAATTCAGCTACCCATGGTGATTCATACCCGCGCTTCTTCCGATGACACCCTTCGCATTTTGAAAGAAGAGGGTGAAGCAGGGGACGCAGGCAGTGCCGGTGGCGTGTTTCACTGCTTCACTGAAACCCAAGCAGTGGCCAAAGCGGCCCTGGATTTGGGTTTTTACATCTCCTTTTCGGGTATTTTGACCTTTAAAACAGCCCAAGAATTAAGGGATGTGGCGGCATGGATGCCCCTTGATCGAATGCTGATAGAGACTGACAGCCCTTATTTGGCGCCTGTTCCTTATCGTGGCAAGAGCAATAACCCATCGTATGTTCCGTTCGTGGCCAAAATTTTGGCTGAACTGAAAGGCGTGACGCCTGAGCAAATTGGTGAGCTGACAAGCGCTAATTTTGACCGCCTTTTTCCCAAGTTACAGGCCACTTAGTCTGATAATTTATGCTTAGAAATTACTTTAAAAAACAGTATAAGTACATTGTTTATATTGGATTATTTTTTCATTCTACTTACAGCTTTGCAGGTTCGTACGAGGATTTTTTCATTGCCATTAAAAATGATGAAGTTAAAGTCATTTCTAGCTTGTTTGTACGTGGTTTTGACCCGAATACCGTTGATTTAAATGGAGAGCCCGCCATTCTGAACACCCTGCGGCATGGCTCATTGAAATCGTTTGAATTCATTGCTAAGCAGCCTAAGGTCAATTTAAATGTGCGCAACAGCCATGGCGAATCCGCCTTGATGTTGCTTTGCTTAAAAGGCGACCTCGAGCTTGCCAAAATGCTCATCAAACGCGATGCAGACATCAATCATCCAGGTTGGACAGCATTGCATTACGCTGCAACGGGTGGTCACACAGCCATCATTCAACTTTTATTGGATGAAAGTGCCTACATTGATGCTGAATCTCCCAATGGCACCACGCCATTGATGATGGCGGCACGTTATGGCAATGAAAAAGCGGTTCAATTGCTGATCAACGAGGGCGCAGATTTGGCATTGAAAAATCAATTGGGATTGACCGCTTTGGATTTTGCAGTTCAAGGACGGCGGCCTGAATCGATTAAGTTGTTGCAGTCCGCATCTAAGTCAGCGGAAGAAGCCAATAGCAAGCCTAAGTGAGATAGCTTTAGAGCTTTTATCTGGTTAGGCTAGTTCAGAGTACTTGTTTGATTCAAATAGACATCTTATAAACTTCATACGATGTATATTATGTTAAGTAAAGTATGGGTCATACAAAGATAAATTAAATAACCAGCAGATGTAACTTCAAAGAATACCCTCTCAACCAAGATGGCCCCTTTCAGGGCAATCTCTTCTTAAGGATTCAATTTCAAAGTCTGAGTTGATCCAGACGTAGACATCCTTAAAGGACGGTACTTGGTTTGACCCCATTCAGCCTTCATGTCTTGATAACGCGAAGAAAAAGGATGGCCACTTTGACCTGTTTGGTAAATGAAGCCAGACTCATCTAGGTTGGCCAAATCGTAAACAGCCCTCATAGAGGCCGCGTGACGCGTTGCAAAAGGCACTGTGGCGCTGCTGGTCCAAAATTGACCCACATTGACCGTGAAGTTATCACCCCCGCTGGGTCCGGTGACGTCAAAGAACGGCGCCAGAGCTTTGACGTTGCCAAAAGGCCTGTGTGCGCTAAGGGCTGGATGAGCACGCCCCCAATTCCACTCCGCCACGTTCGAGCCCTGCATCGTCAAAATTTTATCCAAAGCGGTATCGAGTGCCTTGTTCATAAGCATCTGGCATCCGGCCTCACCACACCAAGATTTATCTTGCGTGGCCAAAACACCTTCGATGGCTGGTCGAAAAGCGCGTTTACCAAACAAAGCTTTAAAACGAGCTTCACCCAATTTGGGAATGAGCATGGCGCGTGTCACTTCGTCAATCCAGACGGCATAAATCAAAGCGCCAGTTGAATCACGGGTCATGTCACCCTTGAAAGATTTCAAAATAGGCAAAGCCTCAGCTGCCTTTGCATGCTGAGACGAAAGTGTTTGAAGATAAGGCAACAAACGGACTGCTGCCAATGAATGCACATCGGCTTGGATGGTTTTCATGCTGTTGGCATCAAATTGAGAGCCAGCCGAAAGCAATTGTGAAATTCGGTCAAAGCGCTCAGGGCCAGTCCAGTCATGGGTTAAAAACTGAGCATAAGCAGGCGGCACAATCTTTTGATTGGCCGTGGCATGCCAACCGCGCTTTTCGATGTCTGCTTGTGTCACCTCAGGCGTTTGCTCGTAAGGAACCCAAGACTGCCAATCGTATTGGCTTAACCAACCCGGCGCAGGCACCATGCCTTGTAAATCGTGTGCCGCTGAACGAACAGGCACTTTACCAACTGCCTTGAAAAGGACATGGCCTGATGTATCGGCCATCACTGCACTTTGCATCGGTGAATGATTTTTTGAAAATGCCTGACGCAACTCTGATACAGAATTTGCAAAATTGGCATCCATGCCCGCCACAATGGTTTGGTTGTCAACATCTAGGGCCGTCCAGCGCAGAGCAATGGCGTATTTGTCCATGTTCAAAAACTGAGCATAGGCAGGCTGCACATCCGAAATAACAGGCCCATGGCGAGTGCCTCGCACCTTGATGCTGACATCGGCCTGCCCCTTTACTTTGATCACTTCATTGCGTGTTTCAAAAGCTTGCTGGCCCATCGGTGCGCGGTAATTGTCTTTGCCTTCTAAGGCTTCTAAATACAAGTCTTGAACATCAGGGCCCGTGTTGGTAAAGCCCCATGCGGCCTTGTTGGTTCGACCTAAAACAACAAATGGCAAACCAGGCAAAGTGGCGCCCACCACATCCAAAGCAGCATGAGCCTTGCCATCTGCAAATTGGCCTGCGGGTGCGTGCATCCCTGCAAAATACCAAACAGCAGGCGCACTTAAACCTAAATGCGGATCGTTGGCCAACAGTGGCAAACCGGATTGTGTGTTGCTTCCTGGCACCACCCAGTTGTTGCTGCCCTTGCCTTCCAACACGCCTACATCCAATGTGGTGGAGGCCAATAGTTGTTGTGTGGCCAAAGCTTGGGCTTGAGGCGAGGTCTCTTTGGCATACACCCCCAAGTTTTGATAAAGGGCTGCAATGTCAACTTTGGAGCCGCGCGACTCACCTGGATACGGTGGAAAGAGTTTCCACAGATCCTCTGTGTTCAATGCCTGAGCAGACATCAGGCGGGCAAATTCATTGCCCCAATTGCCTCCCAGATCAAGTGCCATCATCAATGCCCAGCCCACGCTGTCAACAGCAGTCCAAGGCTTCATGGTCTTAGAAGGATTGATCCCTAAAATGACAAACTCTGGCGCACGCCATTGCGCGCTGGCATACCCAGCTTGAACGCCTTCTGCGTAGGCTTCAAGGGCCTTCTGCGTGTTCGGCGGTAACTTGTCAAACTGTGCTTGCGCAGATTTCATGATGCCCAAAGTGCGCATCAATTTGTCTGTTTCTAAAGTAGTGGGGCCAAGCCACTCAGACAATTCACCGTGCATCACTTGGCGGTTGAATGCCAATTGCCAACCGCGTTCTTGTGCATGCACATAACCAATGGCACGCCATGCATCCATGGGTGTTTTGGCATAGATGTGCGTCACATCTGATGCGTCGCGTTTAATCTCAACACCAGATGACAAGCCAGCCAGTTGAGCTTCACCTGACAATGGCGCTATCGATTTGAGTATGTAAATTTGTAAAACGCCAAACGCTGTTAGAGCCAGCAACAAAAGAGCCAACACGGCACGCAAGAACCAGAGGCTCCATCTGACTTTTTTCTTTGGCATTAGATGTGTCCCCAAACTAAAAATGCATCGCGGCCTTCAGTGGCCAAATCAACTTTGGCACCGATGGGCAAAAGTACTTTGGTTGAAACATGCCCAAATGGCAGCCCGGTCAAAACGGGAATTTTGAGCTGAGTCCGTAATCTGTCAATCACCGTTTTAAGTTTGAAACCCTTGTCGTGAGGAATCAACTTATACGATGTGAACTGTCCAAACACGATGGCCTTTTGATTTTGCAAAACACCCGCATTGAGCAATTGCGTCAGCATGCGTTCAATCTTATAGGGGTGCTCTCCTACATCTTCTAGAAATAAAACACCCTTCTTCATCAATGGAAAATAAGGTGTGCCCAACAATGAAGTAAGCACCGCTAAATTGCCACCCCACAAAACGGCGTTGTTCACCTTGACATTTTTTTGAAAAGACTCAACGGGCATGCGCCAACCTGTGCCCTCCCCTTGCTCTAAACACAAATCATCAAAGCACGCTTGCATGATGTCATCGGGTTCGCTCTCGGGTCCAAAGTCTTCTCCAAGCGCAGGGCCTTGCCATGTGATGCGCTGTGTTTTTGCACAGACGGCCAATTGAAAAGCGGTGAAATCGCTTAAGCCCACATATTGGGTGCCATTGTCAATTGATTTGGCAATGGCTTTGTATGGCAAATGTGTCAACAGACGCGTGAGTCCATAACCACCCCGTGAAATCATGGCAATGTTGGCGCCACTGGCTGCAGCACGCCCGATGGCTTTCAAACGAGTTTCATCATCCCCCGCAAACCGCATGTGACTTGTCAGTGCATCGGGGTCAATTTGGACTTCATGACCTTGCGCTTCAAGGCGTTTGATGCCGCGCTTAAAAGCAGCCTTGTCACGCACTGCACTGGAAGGGGAAAAGATGTAAATGTGACTCATGTGGTGCTAATTTTGAAATGCTGTACGGCCGATTCAGCAATGGATTGGCCATGCTCTTGCACAAAATGTCCAGCTTGCGACAAAAGAATGGGTGGCGGACAGCCTTTGATGTTTTGCTGCAGTTCACGCATTACTGGCTCTCCCAACACAGGGTCTTGAAGACCAATGGCCATCATGGTTTGGCCATGCCACTGCTCGCGCCAAAAGTGAAGGGCTTGTCTTGAAATTTCTGCGCCTGGGCTGTTTCCAAACTCTGGCACCATGGGCGGAAAGGCATGAAGCGCTGCGCGATGGCCACGGTCTTTGAAGGGGCTGTTGTAGGCTTGCGTTTCTGCATCCGACATGTGTTTGTTGCCCCGCGCAAAGAGCTTGGCCACATCAAAGTCGGGATTGGCTTGGCACCATTCACGCCAACTTAAAAAACCTTTGGACAAGGGCTGAGTACCTGTTGCCAATGCGGTGTTCATCACCAACAAACCTGCAAAGCGATGGGGCATGACCATAGGCAAGGTCAGGCCCAATATGCCGCCCCAATCTTGAACAACCAAAACAATGCATTTTAAATCCAAGCGTTCAATCAAATCTAGCAAGACTTGGCGGTGGAATTCAAAGTTGTGTTGGTTGGCTTTTTTAAGCTTGTCACTTTTCCCAAAACCAATGAGGTCTGGCGCCACCACGCGGTGGCCATGGGCTGTGAAAGTAGGAATCATCTTTCTGTACAAATAACTCCATGCAGGATTGCCATGCAAACACAAATAGGTCATCTGCTGAAGATTTGATGCGTCTTGATTTTCATCCAAATAGTGCAAGCGCAGACCATTCAGCGATGGCAAATCTGACACATAGTGGGCTGCCCATGGGTAATTAGGAACATCAGTAAACCAATCATCTGGTGGTCTTAGGGCATCATCGCGCAATGGGTTCATATTGATTCGTTTGGGTTTGAAAAACTGCTGCAAAAGTTGTCTGCATTCATAGGCTAACACGCCGCCTGTCACTTCTGTTTGGTGGTTGATTTCTTGGTTGGAAAACACATCCAACACTGAACCCGCCGCGCCAGTTCTGGGCTCTGATGCACCAAACACCAGCCGAGAAATACGTGAATTGAGAAGGGCCCCAGAGCACATGGTGCAAGGCTCTAATGTGACGTACAGCGTACAGTTTTCAAGGCGGTAATTGCCAATCGTTTTCGCAGCATCACGCAAAGCCATGATTTCTGCATGGGCAGTTGGGTCTGTCGTGCCAACAGGACCATTGCGACCTCTGCCAACAAGGATGCCATCGCTAACAACCACGGCACCCACTGGAACTTCACCAGCCTGCCCCGCTTCTTTGGCCAGTTCAATGGCTTCTTGCATCCACTGTAAATCAGAGTTCATGAAACCAGTCCGAGGCGCCGCATCCAGAGGGCCAAAGCTTTTTCAGATTCGTTGCCAGCATCGTAGGCAGCATGCATGGCGGCGTGCGACTCTGGGCGATGCTGGTTGAGCTTGACCTTGGTCTGTACTTCTAACAACTTCATCTCAAAGGCCACAATGGCATTCATCATAGGATGCGTGTAGGTTTCTGGTAGGCCTCGCCATTGCTGCGCATACGCTGGTTCGTGATCGGCAATCAATTGTTTCAAGAGCGAATCTTTGGCCTCTTCGCCTTCCAAAATACGAACTTCGCCTTTGACATGCACAGCCACATAGCTCCATGTGGGCACCCTGATTAAATCAGGGTAGACGGCAGGCGACATATAAGCCTGCGGCCCCATGAATGTCAAAAGGACTTGAGGCCGTTTGGACAAAAAGCCAGCATGGGGATTGCCTTTGGCAACATGACCCAGCAACATGTCTTGTTGCGCATCTGTTGCATGGGGCATCAACTTGATGGGGATGTGGCTGATAAATGGAAAGCCTTCATCATCGTTCGAAACCAAACTGGCAAATGGATTTTCCAGAATGATGCTTCTGGCATGCTCAGGATGATTGAACTGTTTCGGCAAATACATATAGTTTTTTAGACTTTCAAAGCTTAAATATAAGTACCTGCCAAAGTCAGAACCTTGCCACCTGTGCGCATCTTGAATCTAGCGACACCTGCGCTTCGAATCGTATTGACCCCGCCCAAATCCAATGTTCTGACGCCCCTTTCGCGAAGCTCTTCAATAGCGCGCCACAAAATCAAATGGTGTGCATTCAGTTCGCGGCCTTGATCGGAGGTCCAACCCACTTGGTAGGTGGCCGCTTCGCCATGAATCAAAAACATCATGGCCGCAATGCGATCTCTGCCCAAATCGCTTCTGAGAGTCAAAATATTTTTGGCGGGTTGTTTGCGCGATTGCACATAGAGGTCAAAAAAAGGAATCGGTAATCCTTCAAGATGTTTGTCAACCCTTTGCTGCTTCTCATTGTCCAGCAACCACCTGTACTGACCTTCATTGGTGCCCACACGGTGAACCGTCATTGCGCTTGACTCAGCACCGACCAAGCTGGCTCGCCAGCGTCCTTCAAGATGCGTTCGCATCTCGGAAACAGGCTGACCCAAATCAAGCATGACCGTCGACATACCCGACATGATTCTGCGCATGGGGTGCAAGCCGTGGACCTGACCCTGTGCAACTTCTGGCGTGACAGCCATGAAGCGAATACCCGTGAGCGGCAGTGATTTTTTCAAAGCCTTATAAACGATGGATTCGGCTTCAGGTGTTAAGGACTTAGACCAAATGGGGCCGCGAGTACAAAGAGCGACAGCGCCTAATTTGCCCCACTTCCTGACAATGAACTGCGCTTGGGCTACTTGGTGACCTTGATCCAAGACGCGAGCTCTTAAAACGGGCACCCCCAACAATTTCAAACTAGAGCCATAGTCCCACCCTTGCTGCAATGCCCCAGCCGCCGCTGTGTGAACCGCATCCCACTCTGCAAGGTCATGCCCATCCCAATGCACTATCATTGAGGTACCTTTTTGAAGATTGAAATAAAGCGCAAAAGCATGCTGAAAAAATTCCTTGAAAAACGTCAGGCCCAAACAGTCATGGGCTACAAGCTCAAAGAGCCACGACCAACCTGGTTAGCGGGATTTTGGGCTGCCGTGTATTTTGGGTTGCCATTTTTTCTTTTGACCGTCCTGCTTGATATTGCCATCGAATGGTTTTCAGGCAAGTGTTATGGATTGTGGTGCTATTTTCAATGAACTTTGTCATCAAGCTTTGAAAATGCCATCCAGGCTGTCATCCCACCGAAAGCCAGGAAACACGTCAGCAAGGCTTGCCTTTGTCAAACCTAAGCTTACCGCCAGCGCTTGTGCAAAAACCCCTCTAAAGTCGTGGTGCACGGGCAAATCTCTTCCCTCGTTGAGTTGATCTTGGGCCAGTCCGTCCCATCTTCCGTGCCATTTTCCGCCCTGCACGCGGTTACCTAGCAGCCACATCACATTGCCGCGGCCGTGGTCGGTGCCGCGAGTACCGTTTTCAGCGCAAGTTCGGCCAAATTCGCTGGCCACTATCACCACATCATTGGGCTCACTGAAAGCCGCTCTAAGTTGAATGAGTGTGTTCGCGAGGTTGCTTAAATTATTGGCCAACAAGCCGGTCACATTGCCTTGGTTGATGTGGGTATCCCAGCCCCCTGAAGACAAAAATCCAAGCCGAAGCTGTCGATTTTGTTGCATCAAAGTTCCAAGGTGTTTGGCATCTAAAGCCAGACCCTGCGGAGAACCCGCACCATTGTTGGCAGCTTGCTGCTCGTTGCTTGAAGCCATACTGGGCGTCTTAAGCATGGCCGCTGTTGACATGCGGTTAGTCGCACCCTCTAGCATGGCGTTGGCCATCTTCTCGTTGCCAGCATACAACTGGAGGACTGCCTCCCGCGTCTTGCTTTCTGCAAGGGTTCCTGCTCTTGTGGCTGACAAGCCGTTTCCGACCAATTGAACAGGTCTGGGGCCCGACAAAATACGGGGGCTACTCTCCCCGACACCCAGTGCATGAAGATCAACGCCATTGCCAACCATGCCCGAAAGTACATTGAGCCATCCAGCAGATGGCGAACTTGAACCCGGCTTACCTGTTTCCCAATGGTATTGCGCATCAAAATGAGAACGGCTGGCATCGGGTGAACCTGCACATGGAATAGCAGCTAAAACGCCTTGTTGCCAAAGCGGCAGCAAGGCCGCACAAGCAGGATGAAGGCCAAACGTTGCGTCGAGCGCTAAGGCCGTTTTTTGTGTGCTATCTGGTTTGGGTATCCCGATGTTGGGACGAATCTGTGAATACCTTTCGTCGCCATGAGGAACCAACATCGAAAGGCCATCGTAGGCACCGCGCAAAAATACCAGCACCATTCGACCAGAAGATGAAGGTGCATCCGCTAAGGCGGACATACCGGGTAAAGCAAACGCCCCCATGCTGAGTGTTTGAAGAATGGCTTGGCGGCGATTAGACAACATGCGTTTTGCTTTCATCGTCGTTACTTGAAAACCAATTCGGAACTGCCCAATACAAAGCCCATTCTTTGTAAAGGCGGCTGCTTCATGACAGCCTTGATGGTGGTGTCGCTGAGATAGGGATACAAATCGCTTCGCTCTGGTGCATTACGTGCAACGGTGAGTGCAAAGTCAATACGCCGCGTCAAGGCCTCGGGGGTGAACCACGTATTGGCATTAAAGGCATAGCCATCGGGTGTTTGCCAGTTTTGAATGGCCTGACCCGCAACGAATGAATACCCAAAGGCTTGTAGCCACTTGTTGCGATCTTGCGCTACGTTTAGAACACGCAAACTGGCACACGCAAAATCGTAGGGTGTTCTATAGAGTTTGTTTTCAGGGTCCCAGAAGGCTGCACTGCTCAACATCACTTTCATAACTTGGTAAATGTCGCCGCCTGTTGCTAAGAATGTCTTGGCCATTTGATCAACCAAAGCTTGCGGGGGCAAGTCAGCGACAAAATATTCCGCGAGTCTCAGAGAAATTCGTTGCGCTGTTGCAGGATGGTTGGCTAAGAAGCGAATGACCTGCTCGCCCTCTTTCACACCCATAAACTGCGCAGAACTTGGGATGCTTTGGCCCATGATTGTTTTGTTGCCCGAATCGTGCAAGCGCATGACAAAATGAAAACCATCTTGAGAACGCGGCGCAACAGTCCATCCTGTGAGCACACGGGCCAATTCACGCACGTCTTCTTGGGTGTAACCTCCATGCACGCCCAATGTATGGAGTTCCATCAATTCTCGGGAGTAGTTTTCATTCAAACCGCGGCTGCTTTGTCCAGCACGTCCTGCTTGTGGGCTGACACTGAGCCATTGGTCCAAGTAGTAAAGCATGGCGGGATGCTTGGCACTGGCCATTACCAAGTCTTCAAACTTACCCAAGGCATGGGCTCTGGCCACATTGATGGCATAGTGCCCTGTAAAAGGTCGCACACTGCCCTTTTGTTGGTAAACATTGAAATGGTTAAACCAGAACTCTGTCATTCGGGCGAGCAGAGGCTGTTCAACATCGTCGTTGCTGCAACTGGCCAAACGCCAAGCAATGGCTTTGTTCACCTGAGTGCGGTTGTAAAACAAGGCCTCCGAATGCTCTTGAAAATTGAAACGTCTTTCGTTGGCCACCAATTCGTTGATGCGTGTTCCAGCAGGCACGGCAGCACGCGCTTCACGCTCATTGCGAGCACCGTCAAAGATGCTTGGCAGACTGTCGTTAATGGACGCCAAATATAACGGAAGCTTAGGCGCCTCTTGGCTGGCTTTTCGCGCAGCATCTAACTGGTTCAAAGCCCACTCTTTGGGATAAGCTTTAGACTTGATGTCGGCCATCAAGGCGGGTGTCGGACCATAACTCAATCGGTTAATGGCGCGCCACTCTGCCTCAGGCCCCTGAGGCTCTACATGGCTAACAGGCAATGAGGTTGTTCGGACTGACTGTGGTGACTGAGCACAACCCCACAAAAACAAAAGCAAAAAAGACTCAAGGACCAGCCACAAAGGACTGTTACGCTTGAATCTTGGTGTTAGGGTCATAGTCGACATCGTAAATCAGAATCGATCTTTTCAAGGTTTGACCGGCTCCAGCCTGAGCAACGCGCCTTGAGCTTCGTCAGTCAGCAAGTAGACCAAGCCGTCTGGCCCCATTCGCACATCGCGCAGGCGAGACCGTCCTTGAAGCAAGCGCTCTTCGCCCAAGACCTTCTCGCCGTCGAGCGTCAGACGGACCAGCATCTGCCCGCGCAGTGCGCCCACCAGCAAATTGCCCTGCCAATGAGGAAACTGTGAATCGCTCACGAATGCCATGCCAGATGGCGCAATCGAGGGCACCCATACGCGCAAGGGCTGCTCTAAGCCAGCTTTGGCTTGGCCCTCACCAATCTTGGTGCCTAAGCCGTAATTGACGCCGTAGGTGATAACGGGCCAGCCGTAATTCAAACCCGAACGCATCACGTTGACTTCATCGCCACCCTGCGGCCCGTGTTCATGTGTCCACAGTTCGCCCGTTTGAGGATGCAATGCTGCGCCCTGCATGTTGCGATTGCCCAAGGTCCATTTTTCTGCCAGGGCACCTGCACGGTTGACAAAGGGGTTGTTGGCTGGCACTCGGCCATCATCGTGCAGACGAATGACAGAACCTGCGTGATCATTCATTTTTTGGGCACGGTCTTTGTCGCCTCGGTCTCCCAAGGTCAGATAAACAAAGCCAGCTTGGTCGAACACAATGCGGCCACCAAAATGAAAGCTAGAACGTGTTTTAGGCTGCATGCTGAAAAGCACCTGCACCTCAGTCATGCGGTGGTCTTGAAGCTTGCCTCTGGCCAAAGCAGTGCCCCAGCCGCCGGGCCCAGGCGCGTTGTAGGCCCAATAAATCCAGCCATTTTGAGCATATTGCGGGTGCAAGACCACATCAAACAAACCACCTTGGCCTAGCGACACAAGCTCAGGCAAACCCTCAATGGGTTTGGGATTCAGTTTGAAATCTTGACTGACTAGGCGTAATCGCCCCGCCTTTTCTGTCACCAGCAAGCGACCGTCGGGTAGAAAAGCAACAGCCCAAGGATTTTCAAGGCCCGTCACCAAAGTGATCACTCGGAACGCGTGTTTTTCGGAATGAACCAGTGTAGATTTGTCCTGAGCCCAAGTGCTTGGACAAGCCCAGGTACAAAAAACAGCAACGACGAGTGAACGGCAAATTTGTAGCGACATGGGTTAGGATGATATGAGGTAGCTAAATAAGTGCAAGTTTAGAAAACGCACGACATCGAGGCAAAACAAAAAATCGGAGACAACACATGATACAAAAAATCTCTTTCACCGCTATGGCATGCATGGCACTTGTTGGCTGTAGTTCCATTGGCTTAAGCAATGCGCCCCCGCAGCTTTCCCCTGCCAAGGGCACGGCCCTTGTCCAATGCAGCAGCTTACTCACCTTTAGCTTTAACAACACCAAAATCACGGCTGCTCGTGAAGTAGCCTCGGGCGTTCTCAAAAATGCGGGTGAACCCGTGGCTGAACATTGCCAAGTCACCGGACAAATGAACCAGCGCGTCAGCCCTGTAGACGGTCAAAACTATGCCATTGGTTTTGAAATGCGCCTGCCCCGCGATTGGAGCGGTCGGTTTCTGTTTCAAGGGAATGGCGGTACCGACGGCAACGTGGTAACCGCAGACGGTGGCTCATCCATGGGCAGTGGCGGCCTTCTGCGCAACGGCCTTCAAAATGGCTTTGCCGTTATCAGCTCCGATGCCGGACACACTGCAGCGCAAAATCCTCTTTTCGGACGCGATCCGCAAGCCCGACTGGACTACGGCTACCAGGCTGTTGGATCGCTCACCCCTATGGCCAAAGCACTGATAAAAGCTGCCTATGGCAAAGGACCCGATCGTTCCTACATTGGGGGCACCTCCAATGGCGGTCGACACGCCATGGTGGCAGCTTCGCGCTACGCCAAAGATTACGACGGCATCTTGGCCAACGCACCGGGCATTCACCTGCCCAAAGCCTCCGTAGCCAATCTATCACATGTCAAGCGTTGGGACTCTGTCTCTACAAGCAAAACAAGCAACGGTCTGCCTGACTACGAGTCTGCACTTCCCATGGTGGAGCGTCGACTGATTGCCAATGCCATCCTCGCTCGCTGCGATGGATTGGATGGTGCCGTAGATGGCTTGGTACAAGACGCTGAAGCTTGCCGCAAAGCTTTTGGCATCCATCGAGATGTCCCAAGCTGTCAGGGCCAAAGGGATGGCTCTTGCGTAACCGACGCACAGAAAACTGTCATCTCTGCTGTTTACGCACCGGTGAAGCGTGCCAACGGCGAATTGTTTTATGCAGGCTTTCCGTTTGATCCAGGTATTGCACATCCAGGATGGGGTGAGTGGAAATTTAGAAATTCGGTTCGCACCGCGCGCAACCCCGTTTCTGTGGGCTATATTTTCTCAACCCCTCCCAACTCCGACGTGGCTATGGCGACCGACACGGCCAGAGCAGCGGCCTTCGCACTCAGCTTTGACTTTGAGCGCGAAGCTCCCAAAATATTTGCAACAGACGCTCTTTACAAAGAAAGCGGCATTGAATTGATGTCGCCCCCCAATGCCACACAGTTGAACGAGCTGCGCAACAGAGGCGGCAAGATCATTGTGGTTCATGGTACGTCAGACCCCATTTTCTCCATCGACGATACCGCCGCGTGGTATCGAGCACTTGACGCTCACAATGGTGGCAAGGCCAACAGTTTTGCTAGATTTTTCCCAGTGCCGGGCATGGGGCACTCACGAGGTGGGCCTGCTACAGACCAGTTCGATGCATTGAGTGCGCTGGTCGATTGGGTAGAACTAGGCAAAGCACCCGACAGCATATTGGCAGCCTCACGAGGCCCAGGCAATCTGGGTGGTGCCAATGCGGATGTGCCCAGTACCTGGCCAAGCAACCGTACACGCCCACTGTGCCCTTATCCTTTGGTTGCTCGATACAAATCAGGTGACAAAGAACAAGCAAGCAGTTACCAATGCACTCAATGAGGGTGAGAAATTATTCCCACTCAATGGTAGCCGGCGGTTTACTACTGACGTCATAGGTTACACGATTGATTCCGCGAACTTCGTTAATGATACGACCCGAAACTTTCTTCAGCAATGCATATGGCAGTTCGGCCCAATCGGCGGTCATGAAGTCAGATGTTTGGACTGCACGCAAAGCCACCACGTAATCGTAAGTGCGGCCATCGCCCATCACACCCACGCTCTTGACGGGTAAAAACACAGTAAAGGCTTGGCTGGTAAGGTCGTACCAAGAGGTGCCTTTATCGTCTTTGAAGTTACGCAGCTCTTCAATGAAGATGGCGTCAGCACGGCGAAGCAAATCGGCGTATTCTTTTTTAACCTCGCCCAAAATTCGCACACCCAAGCCTGGGCCAGGAAATGGATGGCGATAGACCATCTCGCGTGGCAAGCCTAATGCTACTCCCAATTCACGCACTTCGTCTTTGAAGAGTTCACGCAAAGGCTCTAACAATCTCAAGCCCAGTTGTTCAGGCAAGCCGCCCACATTGTGATGGCTCTTGATGGTGACAGCCTTTTTGCTTTTGGCGCCGCCCGACTCAATGACATCGGGGTAAATGGTGCCTTGCGCTAAGAAGCTTGCGCCTTTGTGCCCACCCGTGCCCGCTTTCAATTTGGCGGCTTCGTCTTTGAACACATCGACAAACAAACCACCAATAATTTTGCGTTTTTGTTCGGGTTCACTGATACCCGCCAACTTGCCCAAGAACAAATCGCTTGCGTTGACGCGAATTACACGCGCATGAAATTTGCCTTCAAACATTTCCATAACCATGTCGCCTTCATTGAGGCGCAACAGTCCATGGTCCACAAAAACGCACGTGAGTTGATCGCCAATGGCACGGTGAATGAGGGCTGCAGCTACCGAAGAATCAACGCCACCGGACAAGCCCAAAATAACTTCTTCGTCGCCCACTTGCTGGCGAATTTTGGCAACGGCTTCTTCAATGTAGTCGCCCATGATCCAGTCAGGGCTGGCTTTGCAAATGTCCAAAACAAAGCGGTTGAGCAAGGCTTGACCTTGAACGGTATGTGTCACCTCTGGGTGAAACTGCACCGCGTAAAAACGACGCGCTTCATCGGCCATGCCTGCAATGGGGCAAGCAGGCGTCGAGGCCATCACTTTAAAACCCTCGGGCAACTGCGTCACCTTATCGCCGTGGCTCATCCAAACCTTGAGCATGCCGTGGCCATCTGCCGTGGCAAAGTCTTCAATGCCCTTGAGCAATTCGGTGTGGCCATGTGCACGCACTTCGGCATAGCCAAATTCGCGTGTGGTACCCGCCTCGACTTTGCCACCCAATTGCTCTGCCATGGTTTGCATGCCGTAGCAGATGCCTAAAACAGGAAGGCCTAATTCAAACACAGCATCGGGCGCGCGATCGTCGACTTCATACACACTGGCGTGTGAACCCGACAAAATAATGCCTTTTAGGCTGCCATCTTTGGCGTAGTCACGCACCCAGTCGCTGCTCACATCGCAAGGATGCACTTCACAAAACACATGGGCTTCACGAACTCGGCGCGCAATGAGTTGCGTCACTTGTGAGCCAAAGTCGAGGATGAGGATTTTGGAATGCTGCATGGAACGTTGAGAATCAAAAAATAGTTTCAAATAAAGCGATGCACTGAATCAGTCAGCGCGGTAGTTGGGTGCTTCTTTGGTAATTTGCACATCGTGCACGTGGCTTTCGCGAATACCGGCTGTCGTAATTTCAACAAACTCGGCTTTGTTGCGCATGTCCTCAATGGTGGGACAACCGCAGTAACCCATGCTGGCGCGCAAACCGCCCGCCATTTGGTACAGGATGGCCACCACCGAGCCTTTGTAAGGCACACGGCCTTCAATGCCTTCGGGCACCAATTTATCGGCATTCGGATTGCCAGTGCTAGATTCTTGAAAGTATCTGTCTGCACTGCCCTGCTGCATAGCGCCGATGCTACCCATACCGCGGTAGCTTTTGTAGCTGCGACCTTGGTACAAAATAACTTCGCCTGGCGCTTCTTCAGTGCCCGCAAACATGCCGCCCATCATGACGGTATTGGCACCGGCCGCAATGGCTTTGGCAATGTCACCGCTGTAGCGAATGCCACCGTCTGCAATCAGTGGCACACCGGTGCCTTGCAGCGCTGTGGCCACATTGTCGATGGCCATCACTTGCGGCACACCTACGCCCGCCACAATGCGGGTGGTGCAAATGGAACCAGGGCCAATGCCCACTTTGACGGCGTCTGCACCCGCCTCGGCCAAAGCCAAAGCCGCAGCGCCGGTGGCGATGTTGCCGCCAATGACTTCGATGTGCGGGTAGTTTTTCTTGACCCAACGCACACGATCAATGACGCCCTGGCTGTGACCGTGGGCCGTGTCAACCACAATGGCATCGACACCCGCTCGCGCCAAAGCTTCAACCCGCTCTTCTGTGCCCTCGCCCACGCCTATTGCTGCGCCGACCAACAATCGACCCGATGCATCGCGGGCCGCTAGCGGAAAATTGAGCTGCTTGGTAATGTCTTTGACGGTGATCAAACCCTTCAACTCGAACGCATCGTTGACCACCAACAAGCGTTCCAATTTGTATTTGTTCAACAGGGCCTTAGCCTCCTCGGGCGTGGTGCCTTCGGGCACAGTAATCAAACGCTCACGGGGCGTCATGATTTCGCTCACGGGTTGGTCGTATCGCATTTCAAAACGCATGTCGCGACCGGTCACAATGCCGACCACTTTGCCGCCATCGACCACTGGAAAACCGGAAACGCCCAATTCATCTGACAATGCCATCACAGCGCGTACTTTGGTATCGGGCGTGATGAAAACAGGATCGCGCAACACGCCTGATTCGTAGCGCTTGACTTTCAAGACCTGCGCCGCCTGCTCTTGAGGCGTGAGGTTTTTGTGAACAATGCCAATACCGCCTTCTTGCGCAATGGCGATGGCCAAGCGCGATTCTGTGACGGTGTCCATGGCCGCAGAAACCAGAGGCAAATTCAACCAAAGTTTGCGTGTGAATTGCGTGGCAAGGGATGTGTCCTTGGGCAGAACTTGAGAGTAGGCTGGCACCAGCAACACATCGTCGAAAGTGAGGGCTTTACCGAGCAGGCGCATAAGGGATGGCTCCAAAAAAAGGATTGTACCCTCGTCACTGCCTTGGGGAGCACCACTCCAAAAGCCTAATAACCGGCTACAGCCCCAACTCTGCGTCTAGCAAAAAGACCTGTTCTGCCTTTGCCCTGCCCTTTAAATCTCTTTTTTCGAGCCATTTTAGGATCTACCAAAAGTGGGCGGTAAATTTCCAAACGATCGCCTGGTTTGAGGTCGGAAGTCCTTTGGACAATGCGGCCCCAAATTCCCAGCCCGCGCTCATCTTCAAAAGAAGTCTCAAGGACTTGGAGATGGTCATGCAACTCAGGGCGCAATTTCAAACACTGAATGGCGTCAAATACCGTGCAGCCTTCAGGCAAGGTCAAGCTCAGGTCAATCATCTGCCTGGCTTCGGGACTGAAAAGGCATTGAATTTGCATCATGCGCTGTCAGATCCGTAAACTTGTTCGGCACGCTTCACAAAGGCATCGACCAAGCTAGCGGCTATTTTGTCAAACACGGGGCCCACCACAGCGGCCAAAGTGGCGCTTTCAAAACCATATTCAAGAGACAGGGTGACCTTGCAAGCGCGCTGAGAATTGTCGCCCACGGGGTCAAAGGTCCAAGTGCCATCTAATTTAGAAAATGGCCCCTTGACCAATTTCATTTGGACCTCGTGATTTTCAACGTGTGTGTTGTGAGTGACAAAAACTTGGCTGAAACCCGCTAAGCCAATTCCAACCTCGGCATCCATTTCATGCTCAGAGAATTTCAGCACTTTGGAGTGACTGCACCAGGGCAAAAATTCGACGTATTGGTCAACATCCGTCACAAGACGGTACATTTCCTCTGGGGTGTACCAGATGAGAACAGATTTGAGGAGTTTCTTCATACAATAAGACTAATTCTGTAGATTGTAATTTCTCAGAGGCCCCACTTGCAAACACAACAAACATAAGCACTTCGCAGACCCTCACACATGGCTACGCCACCTCCCAAAAACAAAGGCCCTGGTAAATCTGGCCTCATTGCCGAAAACAAAAAAGCCGCCTTTGACTACTTTTTTGAGGAACGGCATGAGTGCGGCATGGTGCTTGAAGGTTGGGAAGTAAAAGCTGTCAGGGAAGGCAAGGTTCAACTGACAGATGGTTATGTGGTCATTCGCAACAAAGAGATGTACATCATCGGTTGTTTGATCAACCCCCTTAAAACCGCCTCAACGCATGTCAACCCAGAAGCGGCCCGCACCCGCAAGCTGCTTTTGAAGCGCGAGGAAATTGACCGCCTCACCAGCAAAGTCGAACAGAAGGGTTTCACGCTGGTGCCTATCAATCTTCATTGGAAGACAGGCTTCATCAAGTGCGAAGTTGCGCTTGCCAAGGGCAAGGCGGAACACGATAAACGCGACACCATCAAAGATCGCGAGGGCAAGCGCGAGGTAGAGCGGGCCATGAAAAGCCGCAACCGCTAAGCTGCGCTCAGTTCAAATGACGCAATGGATGCGTCTCTGGCGTCCAAGGACTTTCGAAATAAAGCGGCCACTCGTCTTGAGCAACATCGGCTATTTGCGCATGCGCCCACTTAGGGTGGTGATCTTTGTCAATGGCCAACGCGCGAATGCCCTCCACTGTCTCACTCTTTTGAAGCAAGTGAAAACAGTGGTGCACCATGTCGCGTTCCATGCGCAAATCGTCGGCCAAGCCCATGCTGCGTGCTTTGCGAATTTGAGCCAAGACCACATGCACCATGAGGGGCGAAGCCTTGTTAAGACTGGCCAGTGTTTGAAGCGCCCAAGCAGACTTTTCTTGCTCTAAGGCTAAGCTGATTTCCAAGGGGCTAGAAAGTGCAAAGCATTTGTCGATGGCCGCTTTGTCAGGGAACTGCGCAGGCTCAAACTTTGTAAATTGGCTTTGCACCCATCGCTCTACTGCTTCACCACTTTCAAAGGGCGTGCTGAGCAATGTTTTCCAGATGAGCGGCAGCCGTTGGGCCTCAATCAGGCCATCGGCAAGTCCAGCCAAGATGGCCTGATGGCCATTGATTTTTTGTCCAGTGAGTCCTAAATACTCACCCAGATAACCTGGGCATCGGCTAAGAAAATAACCGCCACCCACATCTGGAAACAAACCAATGTGCGTTTCAGGCATGGCCATCTGCGTTCTGTCTGTCACGATGCGCACACTGGCGCCCTGACTGATGCCCATGCCACCGCCCATCACCACACCATCCATAAAAGCAAGGTAAGGTTTGGAGTAGGTGTGAATCAAATGGTTCAAAGCATATTCTTCTGTGAAGAAGTCGCCTAGGCTGCCATCACCTGCCAGAGCCGCTTGGTGGAAAAAACGAATGTCGCCGCCAGCACAAAAATGTCCGAACGCCTCTTCTTTGCCCTGCCCCCGAACCAGCACAGCTAAGACCTGCGGGTTGTTTTGAAATTCCAGCAAGGCATTGGTCAGCAAGCGCACCATGTCAAGCGAAAGCGCATTCAGGGCCTTGGGTCGATTCAAGGTAATGCAACCCACACGCCCCGACACTTCATGCCTAACAAGTGCATCCGCATTCATTGAAGGATTGATCACATTCACGTCAGACATTGCGTTGTCTCCATCCAAACCATTCATTGGCAAACAAGGCTGCAATGACCAGGCTACCACCGACTAAAACACTGAGCTGGGGCTCTTCGTTGGCGCCCCACCAAGCCAAAGCAATACCGAAAATAACTTCCAGCAATGCCAACAAAGAAACTTCGGGCGCCTTTAACACCCTAGCGCAGATGACTGACAGCGTACACGGAATTGCCAATTGCACAATGCCCAATAAGGCGAGCAAACTGATGTCGTGTGCGTTGGCTTGTAAGGGCCAAGCCATTGGCAGAGTCAGGATGCTAGAGATGATGGCACCCAATAGAACCGCTGGAACCAAGTCAATGGAAACGCCCGATTTTTGACTTAGGTGGGTCAAATTCCATTGCGTCGCTCCCGCCAAGGGGACAAACAGTGCAATACCGACGCCCAACAGAAAATTGGGATCTCCCAATTGCAATTGGCTTACGAACATCATGGCAATGCCAGCGCCTGCAACGCCAATGGCAATCCATGTGCGAAGTGGCAGGCGGTGAGAAGTAAAAAGCCAGGCGCCAAGTGCAGTGAGCAAAGGCCCACATGCCAAAGTAATCAAGACATTGGCAACGGCTGTAAGTGTGATTGCCATCATGAAAGCTGTGAACATGATGCACCAGCACACACCTGACAACCAAAAATAGCGATTGCGCCAAGGCAGCCGTTTCCAGACCCCCAAGCCTTGCCATGCAGTCAAAATAACCATCAGACCAAGCGCAGTGAATGCGCTACGCCAGAAGGTCACTTCAAAGCCCCGCGCTTGATCAAGGTGCCTTGTGACGACGCCCGCAATGGACCACATTGCAGTCACCAGCACCATCAAGGCAACTGCGTGACCGTGCTTGAGTTTGAGCACTTTGGGTGCTTGTAAAGATTATCGACTTGATCGCAGATTAAGCGCGACCAGCCTTCTTGCGCTCGTGCTCTTTCAAGAAGCGCTTGCGCAGACGAACACTCTTAGGTGTGATTTCAACCAACTCGTCATCGTCAATGAACTCAACGCCGTACTCAAGCGTCAGGTCAATGGGCGGCGTAATTTTGATGGCGTCCTCTTTGCCAGAGACGCGGAAGTTGGTGAGCTGCTTTGTACGCGTGGCATTCACCACCAAATCGTTGTCACGGCTGTGGATACCCACAATCATGCCTTCGTACACAGGGTCATTGGCTTTCACAAACATGCGACCGCGATCGTCCAACTTGCCCAAGGCGTAAGTGAAGATTTCACCGTCGTCCATGGAAATCAGCACGCCGTTTTTACGGCCACCAATTTCACCTTTGTGCGCTTCATAGCTGTCAAAGATGTTGGAAATCAAACCAGAGCCACGTGTCAAGTTCAAGAACTCGTTGGTAAAGCCAATCAAACCACGGGCAGGAATGCGGTATTCCAAACGCACACGACCGCGACCATCGGGTTCCATGTTCACGAGTTCGCCTTTACGCTCGCCCAAGGCTTTCATCACGCCGCCCTGGTGTGTTTCTTCGATGTCGGCAGTCACCAACTCGATAGGCTCATGACGCTCACCATTGACGTCGCGGTAAACCACGCGGGGTTTAGAGACTGCCAGTTCGTAGCCTTCACGGCGCATGTTTTCGAGCAAGATGGTGAGGTGCAATTCACCCCGGCCTGCCACGTCAAAGATACCTTCTTCATCGGTTTCTTTCACGCGCAAAGCAACGTTGTGCTGAAGTTCTTTTTGCAAACGATCCCAAATTTGACGGCTGGTCACGTACTTGCCTTCACGACCGGCCAAGGGGCTGGTGTTAACGCAGAAGTTCATGGTCAGTGTGGGCTCATCGATTTTGAGCATGGGCAAGGGTGCAGGATTTGTGGGGTCAGTGACTGTGACGCCAATATTCAAATCGGCAATGCCGTTGATGAGCACAATGTCACCAGGGCCAGCTTCGGTCACTTGCACACGCTCCAAGCCACGAAACGTCAGAACTTGATTGACGCGGCCTTTGATGGCAGAGCCATCAGGGCCTTCCATGACCGTGATATCCATCATGGGTTTGATGGTGCCTTGGCTGATGCGTCCCACACCAATGCGGCCCACAAAGGTTGAAAAATCCAGTGCTGAAATTTGCAATTGCAAAGGTGCTTCTGGGTCACCTGCTTGTGCGGGCACATGGCTCAGTACAGTGTTGAAAAGTGCAGACATGTCAGGACCCCACTGCTCGCCTGGCGCACCTTCTGTCATTGATGTCCAACCGTTAATGCCAGAGGCATACACCACAGGGAAATCCAGCTGTTCGTCAGTAGCGCCCAATTTATCGAACAAGTCGAAGGCCTGATTCACCACTTTGTCGGGGTTGGCGCCCGGCTTATCAACCTTGTTAACCACCACGATAGGCTTGAGACCCAAAGCCAAAGCTTTTTTGGTCACAAAACGCGTTTGGGGCATGGGGCCTTCTTGCGCATCAATGAGCAACACCACACCGTCCACCATGGACAATGCGCGCTCTACTTCACCGCCAAAGTCGGCGTGGCCTGGGGTGTCAACGATGTTGATGTGCGTGCCTTCCCAGCTGACGGCACAGTTTTTGGCCAAGATGGTGATGCCACGTTCGCGTTCGATGGCGTTGTTGTCCATGACGGTGTCGACCACTTTTTCGTGTTCGGCAAATGTGCCGGACTGACGCAGCAGTTGATCAACCATGGTGGTTTTACCGTGGTCAACGTGGGCGATGATCGCGATGTTACGAATTTGTCTAGTCATGCTAAGGTCTTCTCCAAAATTGATTGAATCTCTAGGGGGCTTAGCAAGCGCCCCGGAATAAGTTCACCAGCTTTCACATGCGCAGAGCCCAAAAGCGCGCGCGGTGAATCGCCGTACACAGCAACATGCAAGTTGTCGGGCCAATCGCCTCGACGGCGCACGCCGCTTAAGAATCTGCCAGCATCATCTGCGGGCAAGGTGACAGGGGTATGACCGTCGAGCAAAGCGTCGACGGGCAACAATTTCATTTCTCGATCTGCTTCAGGCAAAGCTTCTAATTCTTCAAGGCTGATGCATTCGGCAATACCGAAAGGGCCGGTTTGAATGCGGCGCAATGCGCTGAGGTGCGCACAGGTGCCTAGTGCAACCGCAATGTCTTCACCCAAGGTGCGAATGTAGGTGCCCTTGCTACAAGTCACTGTCATTTTCAAGCGACGCTGCGCATTGACGGGTGCAATTTCTTCTAACGCTAACTTGTGAATGACGATATGCCTTGCTTCGCGCTCTACTTCAATGCCAGCACGCGCGTAGTCGTACAAGGCTTTGCCGTCCTTTTTCAAGGCGCTGTACATCGGTGGAATTTGATCAATGGGTCCAGTGAACTTAAGCTGCACCTGCTGAAGTTGTTCAGGCGTCAAGTTCACAGGCTTTTCTGCAACAACTTCGCCCTCTAAATCGCCTGTGCTGGTTTGAACCCCCAAAACGGCAATGGCTTCATAGGTTTTGTCAGCGTCTAAATGCAGCTGACTGAACTTGGTGGCTGCGCCAAAACACAGTGGCAAGACACCCGTGGCCAGAGGATCTAAGGTGCCTGTGTGCCCAGCTTTTTCAGCGCGCAACAACCACTTTGCTTTTTGCAAAGCATCGTTACTCGACAAGCCATATGGTTTGTCTAGCAACAGCACCCCATGCACAGGGCGCCGTTGCACCCTGGTGCGTGGCGCGTTCATGTCAGACCTCGTCTTTGGAACGTGAAGCCACTGCCTTGGAGATCAAGGCATTCATGTCCGATGCACGCTCGGTGGTGCGATCAAAAATGAAATGGAGTGTGGGAACCGTGTGAATTTGCAAACGCTTGAACAAGCCATTTCGCAGAAAACCCGCCGCAGCATTTAAGCCTTCGGTAGCCTCCTCTGGCTTGCCCGTGATAAGGCTGAAAAAAACCTTGGCATGTGCGTAGTCGGGGGTGACCTCAACGGCATTCAAAGTGACCATGCCCACACGGGGATCTTTGAGCTCGCGCGCAATCAGCTCCGACAGATCCCTTTGGATCTGGTCGGCCACGCGAAATCCGCGATGGGCTGAGCTGTTAGGTTTGCGAGCCATGGTGACTGACTGATTTTCTGATGGGTTAAGTTAAATCGTCCGCGCGATTTCTTTAACTTCAAAGAACTCGAGTTGGTCGCCCACTGAAATGTCGTTGTAGTTTTTGAGTTTGATACCGCACTCGAAACCTTCTTTGACTTCGCGAACGTCGTCTTTGAGGCGTTTGAGTGAGTCAATGTCGCCGGTATAGATAACCACGTTATCGCGCAGCAGACGGAACCTGGAAGAACGCGTAACCTGACCGGTGGTGACCATACAACCCGCAACCGTTCCAATTTTGGATGCCACAAACACGGTCCGAATTTCGGCCATGCCAATGACTTCTTCTTTTTGCTCGGGTGCCAACATGCCAGACATGGCGGCTTTCAGTTCATCGACAGCGTCATAAATGATATTGTAGTAATTGATGCTGACGCCGTTGCTTTCGGCTTGTTTGCGCGCGCCTGCATCGGCACGCACATTGAAGCCAATGACGACCGCTTTGGATGCGATGGCCAAATTGATGTCGGACTCGCTGATACCACCCACCGCGGCATAGACCAATTGAACCTTGATCTCGTCGGTAGACAGTTTGAGCAAAGAAGCGGCCAAGGCTTCTTGTGAACCTTGTACGTCTGCTTTGACAATGATGGGCAAAGTTTTGACTTCGCCAGCACTGATGTCTGTGAACATGTTTTCCAACTTGGCGGCTTGCTGCTTGGCCAGTTTGGTGTTGCGGAATTTGCCAGCACGGTAAGTGGCAATTTCACGGGCGCGACGTTCGTCATTGAGGACCATGAATTCGTCACCGGCTTGTGGCACTTCCGTCAAACCCTGAATCTCGACAGGAATAGAGGGGCCAGCCGATTTGATGGCCTTGCCGTTTTCGTCCAACATGGCTCGAACACGGCCAAATGTTTGACCCGCCAACACCACATCGCCGGTAGACAAGGTGCCCGACTGAACAAGTATGGTGGCCACAGGACCACGACCTTTGTCCAAGCGAGCTTCAATGACCAAGCCTTTGGCAGCTGCAGCCACAGGCGCACGGAGCTCAAGTACCTCAGCTTGCAACAATACTTGCTCTAGCAAAGCATCAATACCGGCACCTGTTTTGGCGGAAACTCCCACGAAGGGTGACTCACCACCAAACTCTTCAGGCACCACTTCTTCTGCGACCAACTCGCCTTTGACGCGGTCGAGGTTGGCATCGGGCTTGTCAATTTTGTTGATGGCCACAACAATGGGCACACCCGCAGCCTTGGCATGCTTGATGGCTTCTTTGGTTTGCGGCATCACGCCGTCATCGGCGGCAACCACCAAAATGACGATGTCGGTGGCTTGTGCGCCACGTGCACGCATGGCCGTAAAGGCTTCGTGGCCTGGGGTGTCCAAAAAGGACACCATGCCACGATCTGTTTGAACGTGATAGGCACCAATGTGCTGAGTAATGCCACCGGCTTCGCCAGACGCCACTTTGGCACGGCGAATGTAGTCAAGCAGAGAAGTTTTGCCGTGATCAACGTGTCCCATGACGGTCACCACTGGCGCACGTGGCAACAATGGCGCATCACTTTGTGACACTTCTTCATCGGTAAATGCTTCTGGATCGTCTAGCGCAGCAACCACGGCTTTGTGGCCCAACTCTTCCACCAAAATCATGGCGGTATCTTGGTCCAAAGGCTGGTTGATGGTGACCATCTGACCCAGTTTCATGAGCTGCTTGATAACCTCAGAAGCCTTGATGGCCATCTTGTGAGCCAACTCGGCCACGGTGATGGTTTCTGGCACATGGACTTCAATGATGCGAGTTTCGGCAGGAGCCGCTTGCACATGCTCTTCGCGATCACGCTCGTTGCCTCTGCGATTTTTCGGACCACCGCGCCAATTGTTTCTTCCAACGCCACCGCTGGTATCGCCACGTGTTGGAATGGCTTTCTTTTTGGCAGGATCACCTGCCCAACTTGACGAAAGCTTGGCAGATTTAACTTCCTTGTTGCCGCCTGGTGCAGCATCTTTGGCTTCTGTTGCAGCAGCAGCTTTTTTGGAGACAGCGCCAGGCACTTGAGCTGGCTTGTGAAGCGTTCCTTTGGCAGCTTTTGGATCAACTTTAGGAACTTCTTTAGGGGGTGCCTTTTTAGACGGACCACTCATCATGGCCCGAATGGCTTCTGCTTCTGCCAACGCTTTATTGCGGCGTTGGTTTAGATCACGTTCCCGAAGTGCTTCATCTTCAATGATGGCTTTTGCATCGGCATCTGCCTGATCTTCTGCAGCTTTGATCTTGGCTACCTTGTCAGCTTTGAGCAAAGCCTCAGCATTCACGCGATCGTTTTCGGCAGATTGGGCAATAGAGGGATCAACAGGCTTAGAAGCAGCATTGATGCTGTCTGCCTCGTGCTGAGCAGCTGCGACTTTGGCACTGCGAATGGCAGCGGCTTGAGCCACAAGCTCTTCGGGTGATGTCACTGAAGCACCGTCATCGGGTTCAGAGGTTTGCTTGGCCTTAGCCTCTTCGCGTTTGGCCAGTTCCTTGGCCTCACGATCACGGCGTTTCTCGGCCAATTCTTCTTCTTGGCGCCTTAATAACTCGGCCTGACTGCGGGCTTCCTCTTCGCGCCTTGCCAATTCGGCATGGTCGATGAGGAGTGCTGCAGGCTCAGTAGCCGACGTCGATGTTGTTTCGGCTTCGTCATCGCGCTTGATGAATGTGCGTTTTTTACGCACTTCAACTTGAATGGTTCTTGCTTTGCCAGTGGCATCGGCTTGTTTGATTTCGCTGGTGGATTTTTTCACCAACGTGATCTTTTTACGCTCGCCGGCGACAGTGCCATGACTGGCTTGCAAATAGCTCAAAAGCTTTTGCTTGTCGTTTTCAGTCAGCGCGTCGGTGGCCGCTGACTTGTCGACACCTGCTGAGTGCAACTGCTCTAGCAAGGTATCTGGTGATTTTTTGAGTTCGCTAGCGAACTCGGCGACAGTATTACTGGACATATGGGGTTCTAGCCTCCTTGAGATTAGGCCTGACCAGCGAACCAATGTTCGCGGGCTTTCATGATCAGGGCGGTGGCTTCACCATCGGTTTGTCCGGTGATGTCGGTGAGTTCATCAGTGGCCAAGTCGGCCAGATCGTCGCGCGTATTGACACCCGCTTCAACCAATTTGGCAATCAACTCGGGGGTCAGGCCTTCAAGATCACGGAGGTCTTGAGAGACATCGTCAACACTTTCTTCTCGGACGATTTCTTGTGTGAGCAAAGCGTCCTTGGCGCGAGTGCGCAGTTCATTCACAGTGTCTTCATCGAAGCTGTCAATCTCCAACATTTCTTGGATGGGCACATAAGCCACTTCTTCCAAGCTTGTGAAGCCTTCTTCAATCAGAATGTCTGCGATTTCTTGGTCAACATCCAATTTTTCCATGAACAACGCGCGAATGCCGGTTGTTTCCTCAGCTTGCTTTTGAGCAGATTCAGCGGCATCCATGATGTTGATTTTCCAACCGGTGAGGTCGGAAGCCAAACGAACATTTTGTCCGCCACGGCCAATGGCAATGGCCAAATTTTCTTCATCAACAACCACGTCCATGGCGTGCTTTTCTTCGTCAACCACAATGGATTGAACGTTGGCAGGTGCCAAAGCGCCAATGACAAATTGAGCTGGATCTTCACTCCACAAGACAATGTCAACTCGCTCGCCGGCCAGTTCGTTGGTAACGCCATTGACACGGGTACCGCGAACACCGACGCAGGTGCCGATAGGATCAACGCGTTTGTCATGAGACAACACGGCAATCTTAGCGCGTGAACCGGGGTCGCGTGCGCAAGATTTAATTTCTAGCAAGCCTTGTTCAATTTCGGGAACTTCTTGACTGAAAAGTTCAATCATGAATTCGGGTGAAGAGCGAGACAAGATGATGGGCGCACCCCGCAAAGTCAGATCAACTTCCATGATCATGGCGCGAACGCGGTCACCATTGCGAAGGTTCTCTTTGGGAATCATTTCGCTGCGACGCAGGCGGCCTTCAACACGGCCAGACTCGACAATGATGTCGCCCTTGTCCATGCGCTTGACGGTACCCACCAAAATTTTCTCGCCGCGCGCCATGAACTCGTTGAGTAACATTTCGCGCTCGGCATCGCGAATTTTTTGCAAGATGACTTGTTTGGCCGCCATGGCGCCAATGCGGCCAATGGGCAATGATTCAACTGACTCTTCGATGTACTCGTCAACTTCAATGTCCGCAATTTGCTCTATAGCTTCAAACAGCAAAATTTCTTGGTCGGGCAATTCCAAACCTGCTTCATCTGGCACCACATGCCAACGGCGGAAAGTTTCGTAATTGCCGCTGTCACGGTCAATGGCAACGCGAATATCGACGTCACCTTCGTAAAGCTTTTTAGTAGCTTGGGCTAAAGCGGATTCAACGGCACCAAAAACGATGTCACGTTCAACGTTCTTTTCACGTGAGATGGCTTCAACCAGCATCAAAAGTTCGCGGTTCATGTTAATTCTCTCCTAAGTCTGTTTTGGGCTTACGGCCCTTGAAATCAACCACTGGCGCGAGACGCGCCTCTCTTAATTCATTCAAATAAAACCCAAGCACTTGCATGGGCACTGGCGGACGGTTTTTGCTAACACGCGCACCAGGCTTTGGCTCGGGCGCATCTGACCAAACAATTTGCCATGTATTCTCGGCATCGGCTTTTTCAAGCGTTCCCCTGAACTTCTTTCGCGTTGCATTGACCAATCCAGCAGCGGCCTCTCCAATGGGGGCCTTCAGCGTGATATCAATCAACTCGCCTTCAAATCGGGCCAAGTCTTTGTCATTGCGCAGCGGTCGATCAATGCCAGGCGATGACACTTCTAAACGGCGGTATTCAGCACCGTCTACCTCAAGCGCAAACATCAATTGGCGATTGACCTTTTCACAATCTTCAACAGTGACCAACGGTATGTCGAATCGGTCAACACCGTCCTGCCAAGGGTTGTCGATGGTGATGCGCACAAGACCACCGGCTGAGCGTTCAATCTCAACCAGTTCATAGCCCAAACCGGCTACGGTTTCTTCAACAATCTGCTGCAATGCCACTCGAAATGGATTTTCTTAAAAAGGGTTAACTCAAAATTGCTTCATTTTTCAAAGGATTTTTGAGCAGTAAAAACCCTGCTCACTAATCGATCGGCCAAAAAAAACGGGCGGTGAAAACCCGCCCGTTTGGTCGTGAACCCGCATTCTAATCCATAAATACTTGATTTGGAACGATTTTGTTGGAAAAAAGCGGCAACTTAGGCCAGTGTTTGGTTCAGTTGAGGCACGGCTGAAAGCAAGGTTTTTGTATAAGCCGCCTGCGGATTGTTCAAAATTTGAGAAGCTTCTCCAATTTCAACAATTTCCCCTTCATGCATGACTGCCACCCTGTCGGCCAAATAAGCCACAACCCCGATGTTATGGGTCACAAAAAGAAAGCTGACACCCAGCGAATCTTGGAGTTCTCTGAGCAAGTTCAAAATTTGCGCTTGAACCGACACATCCAGTGCTGATGTGGGTTCATCGCAAACGATCAAACTTGGTTTGACAGCCAAGGCTCTTGCGATGGCAATTCTCTGTCGCTGGCCGCCTGAAAATTCATGGGGGTACCGGTCTAGGGCTTCTTTGCGAAGACCCACCTGGTCCATCAAAACCTTCAAGTCAGCTTGACGTTGATCGGTTGACCACTCAGGGTGAAGGCTCTTCATGCCCTCTTCCAATATTTCCTGCACTCGCATGCGAGGATTCAAGGAGGCAAAGGGGTTTTGGAAAATAATTTGCAGTTGACGTCGCGAGGCCATCAGGTCTCGTCCCTTCAAATGGAACAAATTTTGTCCCTGAAGAACAGCAAGACCAGTGACCTGGGTTTGAGGCGTTAACAATTGAAGCAGTGCTTTGCCAATGGTGGTTTTGCCGCAACCTGATTCCCCAACCAAAGCCAATGTTTGGCCTTTTTGAATGTCAAAACTGACATTCTTAACGGCCTGAAAGCTTTGTCGCCCTCCCAATACCCCGCCACCCATTGAATAAGTCACTGACAAGTTTTTGATAGAAAGCAAGACTGAATGGTCATTGGAGACCATGCCGGAACGATCGAGCAATGGCGGCAGAGACATGGCTTGAAGACCGACGTCATGAACCCTGACGCATCGAACATGGTGATCCTCAGTCAGGGCTGTCATGGGGACTGATTTTTCAACACATGACTCTGTTTGATAGGGGCATCTTGGCGCAAAGCGACATCCATGAAAAGTCTGCGTCAAAGCAGGCACCGTGCCTTGAATGGCCGCCAATTGATGGCCTCTTAAGTCTTCACCCGGCAATGCCTGAAGCAGCAATTTGGCATAAGGATGCGACGGCCGAACAAAAAAATCTGCAGCCGAAGCGACTTCAACGATTTGGCCGGCATACATCAAAGCCACCTGATCTGCCATGCCACTCACAACGGCCAGATCATGGGTGATCAGAAGCATGGCCATGCCGCGCTCCTTTTGCAGGCTTTTCAGCAAGTCCAAAATCTGCGCTTGGATGGTGACATCAAGGGCTGTTGTGGGCTCGTCTGCAATCAATAAATCGGGTTCGGCTGCCAAGGCGATGGCAATCATGACCCGCTGCAATTGACCGCCTGACATTTCAAATGGGTAATTGCCCATTCGCCTTGCAGGCTCTGGCAAGCCAACTTTGGTCAGCCATTCAATGGCACGCGAACGTGCCTCATCCCCTTTCAAGGAAGTGTGCTGAAGAATAACTTCCAAAATTTGATCACCCACCTTCATGACCGGATTGAGGCTGGTGGATGGCTCTTGAAAAATGATGGAAATGCGGCGTCCCCGAATAGATCGCATCTGATTTTCACTGAGCTGAAAAACATCGAAATCCGATAATTTGACTTGGCCACTTTGAATGACAGCATTGTCAGGTAGCAAGCGCAACAAAGAGAGTGCGGTCATGGATTTGCCGCAACCGGATTCGCCGACCAATGCAAATGTTTGGCCTTTATGAAGGGTCAAATTGAGCGCATCCACCGCGCGAGCCATGCCCAGCTCAGTTTGCAAATCAACCACCAGATTCTTTACATTCAGTTGCTGGGTCATGCTGCCACCTCTTGTGTTGGCGCTGCTGCCGAACTTGCGCTGCGAAGTCTGGTTCGAGGATCGAAGGCATCTCTGATGGCATCAGCCAGTAAGTTGGCACTGAGCACAATCAGGAACATAAAACCGAAGGCCGTCGTCAGTGTCCACCAAACCAAAGGCGTTGCCGCCAGCTCAGCGCGAGCGGTGTTGATCATGACGCCAAAACTGGCGGTCTTTGGATCAACGCCCACGCCGACATAGGACAAAACAGCTTCAGCCAAGACAAAACTGGAAAATTGCATCACGGTATTGATGAGCACCAAGTGCATCAGATTAGGAATGATGTGACGCCATAAAACGCGAGGGGTTGAGACACCAAAAGCTCTGGCAGACTGGATGTATTCCAATTCGCGCAACTTGAGAGTTTCACCACGAACCAGTCGGCACAATCCCGTGAACGAGGTGATACCTAAGATGAGGCATAAGAAAAACAAACGGGCATCGGCACGTTCTAAAGATGTTTCAAAAATACCTTGATTTTTATCGATGAAGACTTGAAGCAGCAATACCGAGGCTGCAATCAATAGGACATCTGGAATCGATGCAAGGAGGGTATAGACATATTGAATGACCTCATCTACCCAGCCCCGCAAATAGCCCGCCATAACGCCCAGCAGCAGCGCCAATGGCAATACCACCAAGGTCGTTAATCCACCAATGACCAAGGCGGTGCGCACACTCTTCATGGCAAAGACCAATACTGAATTGCCAGTTCGATCAGTACCAAACACATGGTAACCCTGTGACAGGAATGCCACCCAGCAAATTGCCAGGGTCATGAGGGTGAAAGTGATTACCATCGAGCGCCATGGCCACTCGGTTTGTCCCTGTAGAAACTTAGAAGCAACGATTCCCAAACTTTGCCGACTTCCATAACGGGCCAGCAAGAGTCCAAGCATCAGCACGCCAAGCACAATGCAGCTTGCCCACCCAAGCGCAACGGCAGTTCGTTGGTAAATATCGGCCGAAAGTTGAAGCTCAGGTTGGTCGAGGTGTTTGCCGCCAAACCGCAGACGCGGATAGTCACGAACTGACACCCCATCACGCTCGAAAGTTTCTTTTCGAAATGCAACTGCCGAAAGTGGTTCTGAATAACTTCGCTCTCTGGCAGTTGCGAGAGGTTGCAATATTTCATCAAGAACTGAATTGGCTTCAGATGAATATTGAATAGCCTGACCTGGTGCAGATGGCAAAACTTTTCTGTAATGAATGGAGTCTGTGAACGCCACCAACAAAAAGAATCCCAAGACCATGCTGCTGACCATGGCCACAGGCCGTTTCATGGCCAAGCGCCAATTGGCTCTGAGGTTGCGATCTGACCGAACATGCCAGATGTACCAAAGTACAAACAGCAGGATGGCATAAACAAAAATATCGGTTATCAGGAATACGGGTTGCATGGTGCGCTTACTGCAAACGAATGCGTGGGTCAGCCAAGGTGTAGCTGATGTCGGTCAAGATCAAACCAAGGATGTACAAAAATGAACCCATGAAAACCATCGCTCGAACGATGGCAAAGTCTTGGCCTGCAATGGCTTCAATCAAATAACTGCCCAAACCTGGAATGGCAAAAAATGATTCTGTGATCAAACTGCCCATGAACAGCAAAGGGATCACGGCCACAGAGGCACTCAAGATGGGAATGAGTGCATTTCTAAGAACATGAACCAAAAGGACCCTGCTTTCAGACAAGCCTTTGGATCTAGCGGTTCGAACATAGTCTTTGCCAATTTCTTCCATGAAAAGCGTTCTGTTAAATCGAACCTCGCCACCCAGTCTAGACAAGATACCCACAGCAATGGGAAGCACCAAAAAGCGCCAAGCATCCATACCAGGCGCAAAGCCCGATACGGGCATGAGCTGCAACACACGCGAAAACATGAACTGCCCCATCACGATGAAAAACAGCGACGAAATGGACATGAACACCACGCACAAAACGGTACCCCAAAAATCAAGGTAGGTGGCTCTAAAAAATGCCAAGCCCAAAGCCAACACGATCGACACGCCTAAGCCGACAACAAAGGTCGGTAAAGCCAAAGCAAGAGAAGGCCCAGCACGCCTCACAATTTCTGAAGCGATGTCACGACCACTGTCTGCACGACCAAAGTCAAAGGCAAACATTCGCAAAGAACTGTCCATGAACAATGTATTGCTTAATTTGGCAATGCCCTGCTCTTGTTCATTGAAAAACAAAGGACGGTCATAGCCCCGTTCTGCCTTCCATTTTTCGATGGCATCGGGTGTGACGCGCTTACCACCCAATTGCATGCGTGCCATGTCGTCAGGTGTATTGACTTTGAAAAAAAGAACAAAGGTGAGTAAGTTAATGCCAACCAAAATGGCCAAGCCATAGGCCAACTTGCGTGTTAAAAATCGCAGCATCACAAACTCCTTGTGGTGGCAACGCCCGTTTGCACGGCACGCTGTGATTGACGCCTTCGCCATGCTTGCCAAGCAGGCCAAGCTACTGCAAGTAATAAAAGAGGCAGCACGGCAAGAGGCCACCAAATGGCTTGATTCCACTCTTTGATTTTGCTGATGCGCAGAGGGGCATCAATTTTCAAATACGGCAAGTTGTCGCGAATGATGTTGGAGGGCTTGCCGTTGCCTACCCACTGATGGTAGGCGCCGCCAAATTCTTCAGACCATCCAAACAGCATGGGCATTTCCTCCTGCATGATTTCAATCATGCGGGCAATCATGGCGGCTCTTTCAGGCGTATCTTCTAAGTCTTTCATGCGATCGAACAATCGATCAAATTCTGGGTGCGCAAAATTGCTTGCATTTTCACCGTCAAACTTGGCCTTCGAATTTGGACCGTACAACAAGAACAGGAAATTTTCTGGATCAGGATAGTCAGCCAGCCAGCCCCAGAAAAAGAATTGGGCAGACCCTTTGCGCATCTTGTCTTGAAAACGGTTGTAGTCTGTATTTCTAATTTCAATTTGAACATTGAGCTTGGCAAATTGTTTGGACACCCAATCCAAGCGTGCTTTGTAGCCGGGTCCTACGCCTTGCGTGTCGTAGTTCAAGACCAAGGGTTGCCCTGTTTTTAGATCACGTCCGTCTGGATAGCCTGCCTCGGTCAATAATTTTTTCGCAACTTCAATCGACTTGCGTTTGAATTTACCATCCGGCATTTTGTCGTAAATGGCGGGGTTGTGATTGGACAAGTTGTTGCCAAATAAACCAGGCACCACCACGCTGTGATTGACCTGAGCACGGTCATCCTCAAAGATAGAGACATACTCTTCAAAGTCAAAGGCAATGGCCAAAGCTTGTCTCAATTTTTTATTACGAACTTGGTCTTCAGGTGTTTTACCCAAACCAACAATGGGGTCTAACCAATTGAATCCAAAGTGCCAAAAACCAACTTGAATGGTGCTGGGCAGTTGAATTTTTCGTTCAAGCAATTCTTTGGCGCGTCCAGTGCCATCTTGAATTGAAACCTGGTAGCCAATGCCTGGCTCGCCACGTTCAAGTTGCGGAATGTCGTAGTAGCCTTGGATGAATTTGGTGGCCACCGAAGTTCCTTCTTTTTCAATGACCGACACCACCTTATCAACAAAGGGGGTTCTTTTTCCACAGTCCTTCAACAGGCCTTTTTCTTGGTCTCCTGGTTCACCTTCGCATGGATAAGGAACACCGCGATAATTGGGATTGCGCACCAACTCCATGCGCGAATTGGGCACATATTCAGTCAGCATGTAAGGCCCGGTTCCGACTGGCCAGGTGTCTGGATTTAAATTACGACGTGACATGCCGTCTTGCGCATAAAAAGCATCCACTTCCCAAGGGATGGGTGAGAAGAAGGTCATGGCCAACCAATATTTAAACTGCGGGTACTTACCGACCACCCGAATTTTCAAAGTGTGCGCGTCTAGAGCTTCGACACCTGAAAGCGCATGCTCTCGAAAATCAAGCCAAGGCAGATGGCCAAGTGGCCCAACTTCTCTGGCTGATTTGCCTGCCTTTAGTTTTTCATTGAAGGTTTTGATCTCTTTGCCATAGTCTGTCAGCCCCACAATTTTTTCCGACAAAAAACCAAATGAGGGAGACTTGACGCGAGGCGTTGCCAAACGTTTGATGGCATAAGCGTAGTCCTCTGCTAACAACTCTCGGGTGCCCATGTGTTCAAAGTCATAAGGCCTGCGAATGCCTTCAATGTCAGATTCCTTCAAAGACAAATACCGGTACTGGCCATCTTCCTTTTTGGCAAACGCAGGATGAGGCTGGTACAAAATGCCTGGCTGAATTTTGAGCTCAAACACGCTCTCGGCAATTTGATCAGCGGGCGTCTGAACAGAAAGTTCTTTGCCATCCTTGCTCAAAAATTTAACACTTGGCAAGGCTGTCAGGGTTCGGGGTTCCAATTCATAGGGCCTCTTGAGATAGTGGTACTTCAAAGGCGGTTCATAAACGGCATAAGTCCAAGGCGTTTCGTTGTTGCTGTAAGAAGAGGTGGAATCTAAATATTTGGGCGACTCTTGGTATGAGCTGAACAGCACATTTTCGGCCAGCAGGGCCTTGGGGACCGGCTCGTTCGTAACACCTCCGCAGCCCACCAGAAGGCTGATGGCCACTGTGCAGGTTACATAAAAATACAAGCGTTTGATTTGGCTGAGCATGGTTTTTATTTTCAACAGATGGTGTACTTTAGCGCAAGCTGAATGGCATGTGAAAAAAGTCCGCATCAAGTAAAAAACGCCTCGTCAAGAGGCGTTTTGGAAGTCATGATCAACAAACAGTTAAATCAAAAGCAATACAGGCTTAAAAAGTGTACTTGGCTGTAAAGCGAGTGTAGCGACCTGTGTTGTTGTAGAGCCCAGAGCTGTAACCCTGCTGCACAGTGGTGCTGGTGTTAGAGCCAGGATAGTACGGTGCTGGTTTGTCAAAAACGTTCGAGATGTTGACGCCTAAATTGAAGTTTTTAATGCCGTTGTACATGTAACCCACATCAAATGTTTTCCATGATGGCACTTTGCAATCTGGGTAATAGGTGTTGTACAAAGGCACACCACCCAATGATGTCGCAGTCTTTGGCTGGCCAGAACCATAATGGCAGTAAGACTCTGGGTACTCTTTAGCGCCATCATAACGACGCACCATAGAAATAGAGGTGGTCATCTTCATGGCAGCCAAGAAGATGTGTGAGCCCTGTTCTAAAGCAGTTGACAAGCTAAAACGGTTGCGAGGAATGGCACCCACGGAAGTGGCCCAATCATTCAAACCACCATATGTACCCACGGCATTGCGCATGAAATCACCAGGTGCTTCTGCGCGCATGTAGGACATTAAGTGTGTCATCTTGAATGAAGATGTCAAACGGCCATATTCACCCAAGTTGTTGCGAGACTTCAACTCGATGTCAATGCCGGTAATTTCAGTGGCGCCTTGGTTCACCCAAGGCGTTTTGACGGCAATCAAGGGGCCTGTTCCTGGAATCGCGTTGCCGTTAGCATCCTTCAATTGGTTCAAAGGATTGGTGTCACGCGTGATTGAATCCGCAGGAAACCGTTCTGGGTGCTCCAGCAGATAAGTTGCGCTGCCCAATGCCACTTCATTCTCTTGACGCACTTTGTAGGTGTCAATCAAAACATCAATGTCTTTGGTGGGTGAATAAATCATGCCCAGCGAGAAGCCTTTGGATTTCTCAGGTTTGAGTTCTGGGTTGGAGCCACCAACCCCTGACACACTCTTCGAGCAATCGGTTTGGTCTGCCCCTGCAACGGGCGTCACGCCATCAGGACAACGAATTGGATCGACCGTGCCGTTCAAGAAGAATTGCGCGCCACCTGATGCCACTTGTGACAAAGCAGGAGCACGGAAACCTTCTGAGTAGGTACCCCTGAAAGCCAGTCCGTCTTGTGCTTTCCACTTGGCACCCACTTTGGGGACGAAATTGGTTTTTAAACTTGGATATTTGTCAAAACGACCTGCAAAATCCATCTCGAAAGTTTTGGTGAACGGTGTACGGAATTCGAAGAAAGAAGACACCACGTCTCGCTTACTTTGAATGGCCGTCGTCGACAAACCTAAGATATCACCGCGTGCATTGGCAGGATCGGGATCGATGCCTAGGCGCTCTTGACGGGCCTCGATACCTACCGCTAAGCCAATTTTGCCACCCTCCAGTTGACCCAGTTCTCGTGTGGCTTTGGCATCCCACTGAATGATCTCTGCAACGCCCACATTGGTCAAATCTCTGGAAATCGTTGGGTCGGCGGCAAGAGATGCCAAGGAACGATTTTCAGTCGTCAACTTGCGCAAAGTTGGCAAGTAGAGAAAGCCATAAGAAGTTTCTTCGCGACGTGACTGGTTCCACAAGACGGCAGATTCCCAATCCCATACGCCCTGAACACCTTTGACGCCACCCAATAAACGTGCATTTTGATTGGACAAATCAGTGCCCGTTTTGAGGTTTTCAAAACGATAGGCTACAGCCGTGCGACCATCTTTAAAAGGGTTGTCTGGATGCCCAATTGGCAAAATAGCTTGGAATGGATCTGCAATGCCGCCTACCAAGAAGTTGGTCGTAGGCGAAGTACCACTGATGGTCCGTGCAGGCGAGCGGTAAGTTCTTTTCGTGTCATTGAAAGCAAACTCTCCAAAGGCGGATAAGTTTTCATTGATCCGAAATTTGCCAATGCCCAACAGACTGAAATCCTCACCTGCAGTTTGTACATCTGTGAAAGCATCGCCATCGTAGTTACAGAAAGTGCGGCCTGACAGGAAGCTTGAAGCGGCAATGCCATAAGCAGATCCACCAACCAGTTGCTTAGAAGCATCACAATTCAGTGTGTTCAAGATGTTGGGGGAAGTGGCATTGCCCGTGGTGAAAAAAGACTTTGAATTCAAAGCACGTTCTTTGAAAAAGAACGGTTGATTTGTGACATAGCTGTAATAAGGGATCAAGCGATTGTTCATCGCAGCATATTCAGACGCCTTGATGTCAAACGAGCCATCCCGCACCGTGGTGGCATTCTGCGTCGACAAATCAAAAGACAACATTAGGCTCTTGCCATCGGCTTTGTAATCGCCAACACCCAAGGTGCCGTTCACATTGCGACGACCAAACTCTTGGTTGTCATTGGAGCCAATGCTGGTGGAAACTTCGCCACCCACAAAACCTGATTTGGTGATGAAGTTGATCACTCCGGCCATGGCATCGGAGCCATACACCGCAGAAGCACCATCTTTGAAAATTTCAATGCGCTCAATGGCAGAAATTGGAATGCTGTTCAAGTCATACAAGGTCGACTGGCCATTGTTAGGGTTCGCATAAGCTGAGGGCGTCATGCGTCTTCCATTGAGCAAAATCAATGTAGAAGTTGAGCCCAATGCGCGCAAAGAGGCTGTTGCAACGCCTCTCGAAAAACCATTCTGGTCAGGCGTGTCGTTGTAACCACCCACGCCCATTGAAGGCACTGCCTTTAACAGTTGCAGAACGCTGGTTGCACCAGACTGCTCAATTTCTTTGGCTGTGATGGTCTGAATCGGGGACGTGCCCTCTTTGTCAGCACGTTTCAAATTTGAACCGGTGATTGTGACTTCTTCCAATCCTGAAGATTGAGCCATAGACATTTGGCTAAAACCTGTGGTCATGAGAACCATGACAGCCAGGCTGATCTTGGATGGTTTGAACATCTTGTGAACCTTTGATGTAGTAGTAGTTTTAGGGATTTTGACAGTTTAATGAACCTGAACTATTTTTTAAACCGTAGGAACCCTTTGTTACCAAAAAACAACAAGGCAAACTCATCATCGAAAAACTGAGCGTGTCAAAATAAGACTTTGATAAATGAGAAAAACAACATGAGCTTTTTAAAGGGTAAAAAAATCCTCGTCACGGGGGTTTTGTCCAACCGATCGATTGCCTATGGCATCGCTAAAGCGTGCCATGCACAGGGTGCCGAATTGGCTTTCAGCTATGTGGGCGAACGTTTCAAAGACAGAATCACTGAATTTGCGGCGGACTTTGACTCCAAGCTGATTTTTGACTGCGATGTCGGAGACGACACCCAAATTGACAACTTGTTCAAAGACTTGTCGCTTCACTGGCCCCAATTTGATGGTTTTGTACACAGCATTGGCTATGCGCCACGCGAAGCCATTGCAGGCGACTTCATGGAAGGTTTAAGCAGAGAAGGCTTCAAAATTGCACATGACATCAGCGCGTATTCTTTTCCTGCCATGGCCAAAGCTGCCTTGCCCTACTTGAAAGAAGGCTCTGCCCTGTTGACATTAACCTATCTCGGCGCGGTCAAAGTAGTGCCCAACTACAACACCATGGGCCTTGCCAAAGCTTCACTCGAAGCCTCGGTTCGCTATTTGGCCGATTCTTTGGGCCCCAAAAAGATTCGCGTGAATGGCATCAGCGCGGGCCCGATTAAGACGCTGGCAGCCAGTGGCATCAAAGACTTTGGCAAAATTTTGAGTGCTGTCGCCGCCATGTCGCCTATTCGTCGCAATGTCACCATTGAAGATGTGGGCAACACGGCTGCGTTTTTAATGAGCAACTTGTCAGCCGGTATTTCTGCCGAAATTGTGTATGTCGATGGTGGATTCAGCCACGTCGTTGGAGGCATTGGCGGCGTTTAAACCTCCTCATCTTTCAAAATTAAAAGCAACGCCTGAGGGCGTTGTTTTTTTTTAACAATTACGAAAGTCAGAATAGTAATTTTCCCGGTTTTGTCACATATTTACGCCATGAGTCATTGAAATGTAACTTTTGGTCTTTTTTAGACCAAACACTGCTGTTTGGTTACTTTGAAAGATCATTTTTATGTTCAAACTCATATTCATTTAGATACAAAAGGACTCAATAATGCCTCAATTCAAAATCAGCACCCTGAATCGCCAAATTTGCTTGGCTTTCGGTGGCACTGCTTTGACGCTGGCGAGCATGCAATTTGCACAAGCTCAACAGGTTGATACAGTGACCATCACAGGCTCTTCAATCAAACGTTCGATTGAAAACCAAAGCGCACTGCCTGTTTCCATCTACTCAGCCGACGAGTTGAGATCTGTGGGTGTGACTTCCACAGAAGAAATTGTGCAGCGTATTTCTGCTAGCCAATCTAGCACGGGTGGTAGCCAAAGCATTGGCTCTGGCACCGGTGGTGGCTCATACGCCAGCTTGCGTGGCCTGGGTTCCAACAAGACATTGATTTTGTTAAACGGACGTCGTTTGGCCTTCTTCGGCATTGGCGCTAGCGCTGTTGACTTGAATGCTATTCCTTTTGCAGCACTTGACCGCGTCGAAGTGTTGCGTGATGGCGCTTCGGCCATTTACGGTACGGACGCTGTGGGTGGTGTGATCAACTTCATTACGAAACGTGATTACCAAGGCATGGACCTTGCCGTTGAAAATACCAATCCTTCAACAGCAGGTGGTCAGATCAAGCGTTTCACCTTCTCTGGTGGACAAGGCTCTTTGTCTCAAGACGGTTACAACTTGTGGTTCTCTTTGGACAACAAGACTCAAGCATCTGCGAAGGCCACAGATCGCGCCTTTGGTGCAACAGGTGTGATCCCATCGTCCGGCTTGAACAAAACTTCAGGGACCACATTCCCTGCTAACTTCAACTACTACAACACGGCTGGTGCCATCAAGTCTGGCAACATCACAGCGCCAACTTGCGCGCCGCCGGGCTCTCTCTTTATCAGCGGTACCACTTGCCGCTATGACTACACATCAGCCATTGACATCATTCCTCAAACTGAAAACTTGAACTTCAATACCAAGGGCTCGTTCCGTTTGAGCGGCAATCGTTTGTTGACAGTTGAAGCCGTTCACTCAGAGAACACCAACGTTGCTCGCGTTGCACCAGACCCAGTGACAGGCATGACCATGCCCATCACAAGTCCTTTCTATCCCAAATCCTTCGCGGGTTTGGATGTCACCAAAGGCCTGCTCGGTATTGGCTGGCGCATGGTTCCCGCAGGTCGTCGCGAAAACACTTCTAACGCTACAGCCAACCGTGTTGTGGTTGATTTGTCAGGAGTTGAAGGCGCATGGGACTACAAAACTGGTTTCTACTCAGCTTCTAGCACTGTCTCTGATGGCCCTACCAACGGCTATGTGAGTAAGGCCAAAATACAAGCGGGCGTGACCAGTGGTTTGTTGAACCCATTTGGTAGCAACACCCAAGCTGCGCTTGATTACATCGATGCTGCCAAAGCGCGGGGTACGTTCTCTACAGGTCGTGGCACAGCCACAGGTGTAGACGCTCGTTTCAACCGTGACTGGTTCAAAATGGATGGCGGCAATGCAGCTGTTTCATTGGGCGCTGAAGCTCGCCGTGAGGGCTACACAACTGCAACGGATGATGCCTTGGTAACAAGTGTGCCCTCAGCAGGTCGTAGCCCTTACCGCGTAGATGATGCATCACGTACTGTGACCGCTGTGGTCGCCGAAGCTTTGTTCCCTGTGTCCAAGCAGTTGGAATTGCAAGCCGCTTTGCGCGCTGACAATTACAGCGACTTCGGTAGCAGTGTGAACCCTAAAGTTGGCTTCCGTTACACCTTGTCTCCCACCGCTGTGTTGCGCGGTTCTGCTAACACAGGTTTCCGCGCTCCTTCACTGGATGACGTGTTCGGCCCACAGGCTCGCACCTTCTCTAGCAACGCCATGGACGACTCCATTTTGTGCCCCAAAGGTGTTCCCACCGCTGCAGGCATTCAGTCGCGTGACTGCGGCCAACAGACACAGGCATTGACCGGTGGCAATCCAGATGTGAAGCCTGAGAAATCAAAGGCAGTCACTTTTGGAACAGCCTTCCAGCCAGCCAAAAATCTGTTGATGACCGTTGACTACTGGAACGTGCGTGTGAACAACCAAATCAGTTCGTTCCCAGAGCAGTCCATTTTTGACGACCAAGCCAAGTACGCAAGCAAAATTGTGCGATGCAATACGCTGAGCACAGCTGAAGCTGCGAATTGGGAGCGTTGCCAAGTGTTGGCCGGTTCTAACGCCATTGCCTACATCAAAACATTGACCGACAACTTGGGCAATGTGAAGACCAATGGCTTGGACTTCAGTGCTGCTTACACAACCACCATTGCCGGCTTGAAGACCAACTTCACCTACGACGGTACCTATGTGAACAGCTACCAATACCAACGTGAAATCGGTGGCGAGTACATTGAAAACGTTGGCAAGTACAAAGATGCAAGCCCCATCTTCCGTTGGAAGCACAACCTGACCACCACCATGGCACAAGGTAACTACCGTTACAGCACTGGCGTGCGTCACATGACAGGTTACACCGATGAAAATGCCGATCCTTCATACCTCAATGAAGTTAAAGCTTACACATTGGTTGACTTTGGCGTGAGCTACACAGGCATGAAGAACCTGACATTGGGCGCTGTGCTTCGCAACGTGTTTGATACCAAGCCACCTTTCTCTAACCAAGGTGCTACGTTCCAACAAGGCTACGACCCACGCTACACAGACCCACTGGGTCGCGCACTGGTTGTGAAAGCGAACTACAAGTTCTAATCACAAAACCCCAGATTGGCTCTGGGGCTTAACCAAAAAAGAACCGCTCCTTGGAGCGGTTTTTTCATGGCTGTGTCAATCAAGATTTAGGAGCAACGCGTACGCAATCAGCAAAGTATCGCTTCACGCCGTCATCGCCCTTCTCTTCCACCAAACCGTGAATATCGGTTTCAAAGCCGGGGCATTGAAGATTGAACTCGCGTGAAAACTTGAGGTAATCCACAATTTTCTTATTGAAAACTTCGCCCGGTACCAACAAAGGAATACCGGGTGGGTAAGGCGTCACAAGCCCCACGGTGATGCGACCTTCAAGCTCATCAATCGACAAACGCTCCGTTTGACGACGCGCAATGTGCGCATAAGCATCTGCTGGCGTCATGGCCGGCGTTAGGTCAGACAAATACATTTCGGTGGTCAGGCGTGCTACATCGTATTTGGCATAAAGCGCGTGAATGTGCTGGCACAAATCGCGCAAGCCCATGCGCTCATACTTAGGCTGCTTCTGACAAAACTCCGGCATGATGCGCCACATGGGTTGGTTGCGATCGTAGTCGTCCTTGAACTGTTGCAAAGCAGTCAGCAAAGAATTCCATCGACCTTTGGTAATGCCAATGGTGAACATGATGAAGAAACTGTACAAGCCAGTTTTTTCAACCACCACGCCGTGCTCAGTTAAAAACTTGGTCAAAACAGAAGCTGGAATACCTGTTTTATCGAACTTGCCATCCAAGTTCAAGCCGGGCGTAACAAGGGTGGCTTTGATGGGGTCAAGCATGTTGAAGCCATCGGTCATTTGGCCGAACCCGTGCCACTTGCCGCCCTTCTTTTTGGGGTCACTGCGCAGAATCCAATCTTCGGCGCGACCGATGCCTTCATCGACCAAATTTTCAGGTCCCCAAACCTTGAACCACCAGTCCTTGCCGTACTCGTCATCGACTTTTCGCATGGCACGGCGGAAGTCCAGGGCCTCGGCAATGCTTTCTTCCACCAAGGCTGTGCCACCGGGCGGCTCCATCATGGCCGCCGCAACGTCGCAGCTGGCAATGATGCTGTACTGAGGGCTGGTGCTGGTGTGCATCAAATACGCTTCATTGAACAAGTGTCGGTCTAGCTTGGTGTTTTGCGAATCTTGAATGAGGACATGGCTGGCCTGGCTGATACCTGCCAATAGCTTGTGAATCGATTGCGTGGAGTAGACCAATGAATGTTTAGGCCGCGGGCGTTTTTTGCCCATGGCATGGTAGGTGCCGTAAAAAGGATGGAAGGCAGCATGAGGCAACCAAGCTTCGTCGAAGTGCAGGTTTTCAACATAACCATCGAGCATGCCTTTGATGGTTTCGGTGTTGTACAAAACGCCGTCATAAGTTGATTGCGTCAGGGTCATGACCCTGGGTTTCACTTTTTTGGCATCAATGCCTTTGAGCAATGGGTTGGCCTTAATCTTGGCCTGAATGCTGGCCACCGAAAACTCACTTTGTGGAATGGGCCCAATGATGCCGTAATGATTGCGTGTGGGCTTCAAGAAAACAGGAATGGCACCCGTCATGATGATGGCGTGCAAAATGGACTTGTGGCAATTGCGATCGACCACCACCACATCACCTGGCGCAACAGCATGGTGCCATACTATTTTGTTGGATGTGCTGGTGCCATTGGTCACAAAGAAACAATGGTCGGCATTGAAAATACGGGCCGCATTGCGTTCGCTTTCGCCAATGGCGCCGTTGTGGTCTAACAATTGACCCAACTCTTCCACGGCATTGCACACGTCAGCGCGCAACATGTTCTCGCCATAAAACTGATGGTACATCTGCCCCACAGGGCTCTTCAAAAATGCCACGCCACCTGAGTGACCCGGGCAGTGCCAAGAATAAGATCCGTCTTCGGCATAGTCCAACAGTGCTTTGAAAAACGGCGGCTGAACACCTTCTAAATAACTTTTGGCTTCGCGAATGATGTGGCGTGACACAAACTCTGGCGTGTCTTCAAACATGTGAATGAAGCCATGCAACTCTCGCAAGATGTCGTTGGGTATATGGCGCGATGTTTTTGTTTCGCCATAAATGTAAATAGGCACATCTGCATTTTTGCGCCGCACCTCTTCAATGAAGGCGCGCAAACTTAAAACGGCAGGATCTAAATCGGGTCCGGGGGTGAACTCTTCATCGTCAATAGACAAAATGAAAGCGCTGGCCCGCGACTGCTGCTGCGCAAACTGCGACAGATCGCCATAACTGGTTACACCCAGAACCTCAAAGCCTTCTGTTTCAATGGCCTGAGCCAAGGCACGGATACCCAGGCCAGAGGTGTTCTCAGAGCGGTAATCTTCGTCAATGATGACGATTGGAAAACGAAATTTCATAGGGCCACCGCCTTGGGTAAAAAAATAAACAACAAGGGCGAAGTGTAATGAATAAACGGCCTCACAGCGGCATCAGGGCTCAAGAATCTATACCTAAACTGCTATACTTAAAGGCTCGGAGCGGTGGATGAGTGGTTTAAGTCGCACGCCTGGAAAGCGTGTGTGGGTTTATCCCCACCGCGGGTTCGAATCCCGCCTGCTCCGCCATCTTTAAAACCCTGCTAGAACTCTGTTTTAGTGGGGTTTGTTACTAAGCGCATGAACATTTTCAGAAGCCCCTTGTTCAAAATCCCCGGATACAGGCGGATGTGGTTTTCCATCCTGTTCAGCAATTTGGGTGGGCAAATCACCCTGCTTGCGCTGCCCCTCACGGCCGTTTTCCTGCTAGACGCCTCTCCCACCCAAATGGGCCTACTCACCGCCATGGAAATTGCGCCCTTTGTGCTGCTTTCCTTGCCCGGTGGCGTGCTGCTTGATCGCATGCAAAAACTACCTGTCTACATCGCTGGCGAAATTGTCATGGGATTGTCATTGTTAACCATTCCTTTGGCTTGGGCATTTGACTTTCTGACCATTGACCTCATGTACGTTGTCAGTTTTGCAATCGGGGCGGTTTACACCATTGCCGGTTCGGCCTCGCAATTGGTTCTGACCCAATTGGTTGGACGAGACAAATTGGTCGAGGCCTATTCTCAAAATGCCATTGCGGGCTCTATGGCAGAAGTCATGGGCCCAGGGCTTGCCGGCATCTTGATCAGGGTATTTGGCGCGCCCTTGGCATTGGTCATGGACGCTTTGCTCTTAATTGGATCTGTGCTCATGCTCAAAGGCATTCGGATCCATGAAGAAGTGCCCCCTAGGTCGACATGGAAAGACAGGTCGTTCAAAGATGAATTGTGGAAAGGCCTCAACTTTGTCCGCTCGCATCCCATGCTTCTCGAAATGGCGGCCATTGTGGGGGCGTGGCAATTTTTTGCACAAATGGCGCTGTCTGTTCAGATTATTTTTGCGGTCAAAGACTTAGGGCTTGATGAAACTTTGGTGGCCTCAAGTTTTGTTGCCATGGGTCTTGGGTCTGTTTTAGGCGGTATGGCGGGCCCACCCATCTCTCGAAAAATTGGCTTAGGCCCAGCACTCATGGTGGGCATTGCCATCACCTCCGTTGGCTGGATCAGCCTTTTGTTGTTTGAGGGCTTGCTCCCCAGTATTTTTTTATTTTCATGGATGCTCATTTGCTTTAGTTGGGGCGCCACCCTGCTCTTCGTGAATTTTTTATCGCTCAGGCAAGCGTTCACACCCACCGAACTTTTAGGACGCATGACCACCACCATGCGCTGGTTGATTACCTTGCCTGCTGCGCCTGGCGCGCTTTTAGGTGGATGGATGGCAGAGCACATTGGTATGCGCAGTTCGCTTTTGTGCGCGGGCATCGGCACACTCTTAGTGGCCTTGGTGGCCACCCTAAGGCCCCGCCTGAAATCAATTCATCAATTGCCTGAAATCAAAGATTCAACGCTTCATCCGAGTTGATGACACAGAAGGCTACAGCCTTAAACGCTAATCGTTTCTTGCACTCTTGGCACCGCCGCCAACAAGGTCTGTGTATAGGCGTGCTGCGGCGCCTGGTAAATTTGCGCGGCATCCCCTTGCTCCACCACATGACCTTTGTTCATGACCAGCAAAGAGTCGGACATGTAGCGCACCACTTCCAAATCGTGCGAGATGAACAAGTAACTAAGGCCTAATTCTTTCTGCAGATCTTTCAACAAGTTAAGGACCTGCGCTTGAACCGAAACATCCAAGGCTGATACAGCCTCATCAAGGACCACCACCTCGGGCGACAAGCTCAAGGACCGAGCAATGGCAATGCGCTGTCGCTGACCACCCGAAAACTCAAATGGATAACGCTTCAGCGCAGATGCCGGCATGCCGACCTTGTCTAGCAAACTGAGAGATTGCTTCTCCCAATCTGCACTGTTAGCGCCAATGCCGTGCAGTTGCATGGGTTCACTCAAAATTTCGCCCACTGTGAATCTTGGATTCAATGATGCATACGGATTTTGAAAAACAATCTGAAGCCTGCGCTTGTAGGCCGCAAATTCAGAGTTCGACATGTCAAACAAATTTTTCCCGTCAAAAAATACCTTGCCGGCTGTGGCTTCGTGCAGCCTAAGAAGACACAAGCCCACAGTGGTTTTACCTGAGCCTGACTCGCCTACCAAGCCTACCGTTTGGCCTCGCATCAATTGAAAACTGACATTTTCAACCGCGACAAAGTCATCGCTTTGAAACCACGGCCCAGACCGCTTGAACACTTTGCGCAGACCTTGTACTTCTAACAAGGGCGTCTCTGATTTTGGTTTTGCAACAACCATGGCTGGTGCATCTAGCGATGGCGCAATGGGCACAGGCGCACTTTCACCTGAGCTGTTAGACATCCAATCGTCAATGGTTAACAGCCGCTTGCCTTGCCGATCTATGCTGGGGCGGCAACTTAGCAGGGCCTTGGTGTAGGGGTCTTGCGGTTGGCTAAACAATGTACGAACAGGCCCCGCCTCACGAACGGTGCCTTTGCGCATGACTACAGCATGATCGGCCACTTCACTGACCAAGCCCAAATCGTGCGTGATGAAAAGCATGGCCATTCGGCGCCTCTCGCGCAATTCGGCTAGAAGCAACAAAATTTGGCGTTGTACAGTCACATCCAAAGCTGTCGTAGGTTCATCAGCGATCAACAGTTCAGGCTCACAGGCCAATGCCATGGCAATCATGACGCGTTGCTGTTGGCCGCCCGACAACTCATGCGGGTAAGCATTGACGCGTTTTTGAGGCTCGGGTATGCCCACTTCTTCAAGAAGTTCGCAAGCGCGCGCAGCAGCTTGTTTGTTTGAAACAGGCTTGTGCGCTTTCAACATTTCAGCCAGCTGGAAGCCGACTGTGTACACCGGGTTCAGTGACGTCATGGGGTCTTGAAAGATCATGGCAATTCGAGAGCCTCGAATGAGTTGCCAATCGGTCCTTGAAAGATTCAACAAAGAACGGTTGTCGTAATTGATGGCCGAATGCAAAGCAACGATGGCATTTTGAGGGGGCAGCAAGCCCATGATGGCCAAAGCACTGACCGACTTGCCACTGCCAGACTCGCCCACCAACGCCACTGTTCGTTCGCGAGGGATCACAAATGAAACTGACTCAACAGCTCGAATAGGTGCCTTGGAGGCACTGATGAAATCGACTGTCAGGTTTTTAACTTCCAACAAATTGTCAGAAATTTGTGCGATGGGTGGTGGGTATCTGCGTGTTGCCATGTCAAGCATTCAAAGAATTGTGCTCAGTGAATCACTTTGGGATCTAGAGCGTCCCTGAGTGAATCTGTGAGAAGGGACAAGCCTGTTACAAAAATGGACATGGCAGCGGTTGCAGACAAGAGTTGCCACCAATAACCAACCAGCAAATCATTTTGTGCTTCTGTCAGCATGGTGCCCCATGAAACGCCATCAACGGGCACCCCAAATCCGAGGAAAGACAAAATTACTTCTGCTTTGATACAAGATACCGTCAGCAATGAAAACTGAACCAAAATGACATGGCTCACGTTGGGCAAAATATGCACAAACATGCGCCTGTTGTTGGAGGCGCCAATGGCATCTGCCGCCCTCACATATTCTCGGTTGCGGTGCTTCAGGTATTCGCCTCGCATCAATCGGTAAGTGCCCGTCCAGCCTGTGATGCCCAAAATGAGCACCACGGCCATGGTGCCCTTGGTATTCAAAACAGCCGCAATGGCCAAGATCAGCAATATTCCTGGAATGGAATGAAAAACGTTGTAAAGCCAATTGCTTAAGTCGTCGACAATACCGCCGTACCAACCCGAGATGGCACCCAAAACAGAGCCCAAAAGCGTGGCCATGAAAGCGGCAGCCAAGCCCACCAAGATGCTGGTTTCAGCACCTTTAATGGTCTTGGCTAAAACGTCTCTGCCCCATTTGTCGGAGCCCATTGGCAGGTGTGTTGCCAAGGCGTTAACCTTGTCGCCAGCAGGCTTCACAGCTTTTTGTGCCTGCTCCCATTGCGCTGCGATGGGATCTACAACATCCGTAGGGGTGGGTTCGTACAGCACCACCTCAGGGATGGCCTTGCTTGCGTCATCGCTTTGAATTGCACTCTTGGCCCACGATGGCGGGGCATTGCTAATAGCGACCTCTTTTTCCCAATCGGAAGCCAAGGGCCCTAACAAGGTGGTGAACACCAATGCCAAACTGAGAATCACAGTGACGCCACTCCACACGCCAACCCGATCCGATTTAAAGCGACGCCAGGCCAATGCCCAAGCGCCTTCACTGACGGCACTGACAGGCCCTTCAGCAAGCGAGCTGCCCAAGGGATTGGGATTGTTGTCAGCTGAATTTGGAAGGCTTTGCATAGTCATGTGAAAGGTCATCAGATTTCAGCGCAATTGAACGCGAGGATCGGTGAGGCGGTACAGGACGTCGCCGATCAGATTGAAAATCATGGTGGCAATGGCCACATAAACTGTGACGGCTTTGATCACTGGAAAATCACTTCGCTCTACAGCCAGAATGATTTCTCGGCCAACGCCAGGAATACCGAAGAATCGTTCCAACAAAAAAGCACCAAGTAACAAACCTGGCAAATTGGAAATCACAAAGGTAATGACAGGAATGAGGGCGTTGCGCAAAACATGAACAAACATCACCCGAGGCTCAGAAAGCCCTTTTGCTCTGGCTGTGCGCACATAGTCTTGGTCGACTTCGTCCAGCACGAAACTTCGAAACAAACGCGTATTGGGAGCAATGCTGACCACCAAGCCCAGCAAGATAGGCAGCGGCGCATAAGTGCTGATGTTTTTCCAAAAATCGTCGCTCCAACCTTGCACTGGAAACCAGCCTAATCGGTAGGCCAGCACATATTGGCCCAAAATGATGAATACCAAGATACTGACAGACATCAAAGAGGTGAAGACAAGCATGGTGCCACGGTCAACAGAAGACCCTCTGACCCAAGCCAAACCCAGGGCAAGGACCAAGGCGATAAGGGTCTCTATCAACAGCAATGGCGCCACTAAAGTCAATGAAGCGGGCAAGCGGGTTGCAAAAATATCGGCAACAGATTCGCCTGTGGTCCAACTGTTGCCAAAGTTGAAAGTAGCAACTTGTTTGACAAAAATCCACAACTGCACTGCGAGCGGTTGATCAAGCCCCAACTCAGCCCGAATGCTGTCAATTTGTTCTTGGTTCGAAAACAAGCCTGCCAGCACATAGGCGGGGTCACCACCAATCCAATTGAAAAGGAAAAATACCAACAAAATCACACCGGCCAAGGTTGGAATCATTTGCCAGATGCGGCGAAAGATATAGGCACTCATGTTTCAGTGCCTTTAAGGTTTTTGAATGTCATAGTAAATCCAATCACCCAAGATCAGGGGGTGTTTGCGAAAGCCTTCCAAACGCTGATGGCTAAGCCGCGTCGCTATGCCTGTTGAACTTAATCCGAGCACGCCATTTACTTCCATCAAACGGTACATGTTGTGCAAAACACGTGTGCGTTCAGGGCCGTCGGGCAAACGCTTGAGTTGCTCAAAATAGGCGTCGTATTCTGCATTTTCAAAACACGCGTAATTGTTTTGACCAATGGTTTTGGAATACAAAAGTTTCATCACAAATTCGGCTTCGGATGAGCGCGTCCATCCCAACGCCCAAGACGGTATGGCGCATTGCTTGCCCTGTTTCAGCATCTCTGGAAACTTGTCCTTTTTGACCTTGAGGCGAATGCCAATTCGGTCCATTGATTTTTTCCAGAGTTCATCCCTCTCACGATCCACTGAGGATGTAGACGAGTAAATGGTGAACACAAGTGGTTTGCCGTCGGGCATGTTGCGATAGCCCTTGGCATCCTTTTTGTAACCAAATTGATCTAACAAAGCATTGGCTGACAAGGGGCTAAATTTCACAATACTTTTGTAATTAGGGTCATGCCCCGCAATGACCGGCGATACCATTTGCTGGGCCTTCACAGCTTGACCTTTTCGAATCACTCGAATCTCTTCGTCCACATCAAAACCCATGATGATGGCGCGCCTGAGTGCTATTTTTTCAGGCGTATAGCCACCAATGACAGGGTCCTTCATGTTGAAGAACTGATAGCGAATGTCGGGCTCAACACTTCTGTACATGTTGACACCCTGAGCCACCCAAGTTTGGAGCAAATCATTTTTGGGCGTGAGTGCTTTTTCAATGAAAGACGGAGGCACGCCAACTGCATCAATTTCTTTGCCGCTGAACGCCAACCACATCGATTGCGGCTCTTCAATGATGCTCACCTCGATGCGGCCAATTTGAGGCATTTTTCTGCCTTGCATTTGGCTGGCAATGCGCAGTTCGACAGGTTTGTTAGGTGGCGGTTGAAAATCCCAGACAAAGCCTGGAAATTCAGGATTGGCTTTGAGGATAATTTTGGATCCCCGAACCCATTTTTCAAGCATGTACGGCCCAGTTCCAACAGGGTTGGACATGATGCCCTCAAAGCCATACTTCTCAACCACTTCGCGCGCCATTCCGCCAGCAAAAGGGTTGGTCAATAACGACAGGAAATTTCGATCTGGCTGAACCAACTTAATGGCCAAGGTATACCTGTCAAGGGCGTAAATGCCAGGGTGTTTTTGATCGTAATCAAACTTGCCACTGGCGACCGCTTTCTTTCTTGATTCGGCGAACCCAAATACCTTGTCGTCAAAGTCAGAGACTTGAGGGCTGCGATTTTTAGGGTCTGCATGACGCAGCAAGGTGTAGACAAAATCTTGCGCAGTGAGTTCACGCCTTTGTCCTTTAAAGGCTTCATCCGGTGTGAAGTACAAGCCTTTTTTAAGTTTGAAGGTGTAAGTGATGTTATCGGCCGAAATCTCAGGCATGGATTCTGCGGCGTTGGGCACGATCTGAGTGGGCATGGCCATCCAGTCGTAAGTCAAAAGAGGCTGAAAAATAGCCGCAGTGATGGTGTTTGAATACAGGTCATTCACGCGTACCGGATCGAAGCCGGTCTCAGGCACTGGAAAAGCGACGCGCAATACTTTTTCAGGATCCGCTGGGTTGGCCTTCGGATCGGGAGCGGCAAGCACGGCGGTACATGTCAGCGCCAAAACCAAACTCAGGCAGACATTTTGAAAAGCACGCCATGCGCTCATTATGTTTGGACGCACATTGGGCGCCGCATTAAGACCAACTACAAAAAGCACAATCTTCCTCAATCATGGGATGGCAACATGCACTAGAGTGCCCAAGTTTGAAGAATAATCTAACTTGACTTCATTTCTTCACAAATCACAATATTTAAGGGATATTTTGAGCGCCTCGGCCTCGGCCTCAGGTAAACCCTTAAAGTGAAATGATCCCATTCCAAAACAAGGCCTGCCCTCATGACAAATCCTTTGCTCCAAAAGTGGTCTACACCTTTTGAAATGCCGCCCTTTGAAGACATCCAGGCAGCACATTTCCCAGAAGCCTTCAACCAAGCCTTAAGCCATCACCAGCACGAAATACAAGCCATTGCATCGCAGAAGCAAGCGCCAAGCTTTCAAAATACCCTGCTTGCACTCGAAGCCAGCGGCGAGCTTTTAAACCAAACCTCCGCCCTCTTCTTCAATTTAAGTGCCTCACACACTTCGCCTGAAATTCAAGCCATAGAGCGAGACATGTCACCAAAGCTTGCGGCCCATTCAGCGGCCATGTTTTTGAATGCAGCACTCTTTGAACGCATCAACAAACTCCATCAAGAAAGAACAAACCTAGGGCTAGATGCTGAAAGCATTCGTTTGATTGAAAGATACCACCTAGATTTTGTTCGGGCAGGCGCAAATCTGAAGGACAAAGACAGACAAACCTTTGCCAACTATTCAGAAAAGCTGGCAAGCTGTTTTACCCAATTTTCACAAAATGTTTTGGCAGATGAAGCTGCCTTCTGCTTGGTGCTCACGGAGACCGATCAACTTAAAGGGCTACCAGATTTTGTGAAGAGTGCGGCCAAGCAGTTGGCCAAAGAGCGTGGCCTTGAACAACACAACGCGCATGCCTTCACGCTTTCCAGATCGTCCATCACGCCTTTCATGACCTTTTCAGAACGGCGGGACTTGCGTAAAAGCATGTGGCTGGCATGGTGCAAACGTGGCGAAAACCCGGGCGCTCACAACAACGAAACTGTGATGAAAGAGATTTTAAAAATTCGATTGGCTCAAGCTCGCCTTTTGGGTTACCAGAATTTCTCTGAATATGCTTTGGCCGACACCATGGCGGGCAGCGCAGCAAACGCCAGGGATTTGCTCATGCGCGTATGGACTCCCGCGAGATTAAGAGCCATTCAAGAGCGAAAAGACTTGAAGATGCTTTCTGGACTAAGTGATCTTGCCGCCTGGGATTGGCACTTCTGGACAGAGCGCGTTCGCAAAGAGAAATTTGATTTGAACGAAGCAGAAATCAAACCCTACTTGCAACTGCACAAACTCATGGAAGCCATGTTTCATGTGGCGAACCGCTTGTTTGGCGTGAGTTTCAAACAGGTCGAAAACATTGCCAAGTACCACAACTCTGTCACGGGGTGGGAAGTGACAAGTGCTGATGGCAAGCATGTTGGCTTGTTTTTAAGCGATAACTTTGCGCGCAGCAGCAAACGTTCGGGCGCATGGATGAGCACCTACCGAGACCCGATGAACCTCACGCAGGAAGTGCGGCCCATTGTTGTGAACAACAACAACTTTTCGCAGGGACCAGAAGGAAAACCAACGCTGCTCAGCATAGACGATGCCAGAACCCTTTTTCATGAGTTTGGCCATGGTTTGCACGGCCTGTTGTCACAGGTAAAGTTCCCCCGCCTTTCGGGCACCAGTGTGCTCAGAGATTTTGTTGAATTTCCATCCCAGGTTTATGAAAATTGGCTCATGCAACCGCAAATATTGAAAGAATTTGCGTTGCATGCAGAAACTGGCGTGCCCATGCCCAACACATTGATTGAAAAAATACTGGCTGCCCAGACGTTCAATCAAGGCTTTACAACCGTAGAGTACGTCTCATCGGCCTTGGTCGATTTAGCGCTGCATGAAACCATCGACATCGAACACTTGAACTTTCAAGAGTTTGAGTCAAAGACGCTTGAAAGCATTCAAATGCCACCGGCCATTGGCATGCGGCACAGGTTGCCACACTTCTCACATTTGTTTTCGTCTAACAGTTATGCCTCGGCCTACTATGTTTACATGTGGGCTGAAGTCTTGGACGCAGATGGTTTCGATGCATTCATAGAAGCTGGCGATATCTTTGCCAAAGAACCTGCACAAAAACTGTATGAGCATATTTACTCAGCCGGTAATCGCCAAGACCCCATGCAGGCCTACATTGCATTCAGAGGCAGGGAGCCAACGGTGGCGCCACTTTTAACCAAGCGTGGACTTAACTGATTTATTCAAACAAAAAACCCCGCAAAGCGGGGTTTTTTGATTCAAGCAAGTGTGATTAACGAACCACAGCAATTTGCTCGCGCTTACCGGCTTTGTAAGTGAACAAAGTCAACGCGCCATTTTTGATATCGCCCTTTTCGTCAAACGCGATGTTACCGGTCACACCTTTGTAGTTGATGGACTTCAAAGCAGGCAAGTACTTAGCTGGGTCTGAAGAACCCGCAGTGACCATGGCTTGAACCATGACTTTGACTGCGTCATAGACATAAGGTGCATAGACTTGAACTTCAGCGTTGTACTTGGCTTTAAAGTCAGTACGGAATTTTTCCATGCCTGCTTTTTGTTCACCTTCAACGCCACCCGCTTCAGCGCAGAAGACGTTTTCGTCTGCCATGCCTTCAGCTGCCAACTTGGCCAGCTCGGCCGTACAGATGCCATCACCGCCCATGAATTTGGCTGAGATACCCAGCTGCTTCATTTGCTTGAGCATAGGGCCTGCTACAGCATCCATGCCGCCAAAGAAAATGATGTCTGGCTTCTTGCCCTTGAGGGTGGTCAAAATAGCGTTGAAGTCAGAAGACTTGTCGGTTGTGAACTCATGGCCAACCAAATTGCCACCGGCGGCTTTAACAGCTTTTTCAAATTCTTCGGCCACACCTTGACCATACGCTGTACGGTCATCAATCACGGCAATGCTCTTGCCCTTGAGTGTTTCAACAGCGTATTTGCCCAATGTGCCGCCCAAGTGAACGTCATCAGCCACAACGCGGAAAGCACCGGCGTAACCTTGGCGTGTGTATTTAGGATTGGTGGCTGAAGGAGAAATTTGGGGAATGCCAGCAGCGTTGTAAAGCTGTGAAGCTGGAATGGTGGTACCTGAATTCAAGTGGCCGATCACGCCCTGAACTTTGGCATCTACCAATTTTTGGGCAGCAGCAGTGCCTTGTTTTGGATCGGCAGCATCGTCTTCAGCCAACAATTCGAACTTGACAACTTTGTCACCAATTTTGATGCCCGCCGCGTTCAGCTCTTCAATGGCCATCTTGGCGCCATTTTCGTTGTCCTTGCCCAAGTGGGCAATGGCACCGCTGGTAGGTCCAACGTGACCAATTTTGATGACTTGAGCGCCACCATCTTTTTTGCCACAGGCAACGAGTGTCAAAACAACTGCGGCCACTGCAACCGCTGTGAGAGGGGTCTTAAGAGAAGACAATTTCATGAATAACTCCGGAATAATGAGGTTTTGCTTCAATTAAGCAAGCCGTAACGATAACGCAAATTTGAAACACATTAAAGGGGCTTGATCGTTAACAGACCAAAAAAAGGGCAAAAGCCAAGACTTAATTGGGCTTTGCCGAGGTCAAATCGAATCGATTGATCTGAAATCCGAGTTGCGAATAATGTTTCCAGCGCTGCCTGGCGCTTGATTTATCGCTTTCTTCCGGGCCAACCACTTCGATTAAACGCTCAATGCCCTCCAAATTGGGGGGGGGCAAATCGTTTAAATTGAGGAAAACATCCAGTTGCTGAAGAGCGGTCAAGTCCTCCCAGATGGAGCCAAAGATGACGCTCGAATGTTCAACCATATTGGGAGAATCGGCCAACAAGCAATGCGTCACAAAGTCAGATCCATTGAGATTCCATAACAATTGATTCAACAAGTGCGACGTTTCTTGATCTGCCAACACACCGACCCTGCGGCCCTGGCCGCTGGCCTTGCGCAACAAGCGGCAAACATAAGGCAGTTTGTCAGGCGCATTGAAATGAAAATCAACTTGCGTCATGGGCATGCAATCTCAATCTTGACCAGATTCCAGAACTATTTCCCTGAAGGACCCGTCTTTTTCGCAGTTGCTTTTGCATTCGACGGTTGTTGAGCAAGCAAGTAATGCAGCAACAAGCCAACGGGCCTGCCTGTAGCGCCCTTGGAAGCCCCGCCTTTCCAGGCTGTACCAGCAATGTCCAAGTGAGCCCATGGGTATTTTTTCGTGAAGCGATGCAGAAATTTAGCGGCCTTGATAGCGCCACCTTCGCTGCCACCGACATTGGCGACATCTGCAAAATTGCTTTTCAGTGCGTCGGCATATTCCTCATCGAGTGGCATTCTCCAGCAAAGATCCATGGCTTCGTCACCCGCTTGAAGTAGGCTTTGAGCAAGCAGATCTTCAGTGGCAAACAAGCCGCTTCGAACAGCCCCCAATGCAATGACACATGCCCCAGTGAGCGTCGCAATGTCAATGACTGCTTGAGGTTTGAAACGCTCGGCATAGGTGAGCGCATCGCACAAAATCAAGCGTCCTTCGGCATCGGTGTTCAAAATTTCTATGGTTTGACCACTCATGCTGGTAACCACATCACCTGGCTTCACAGCCAGACCATCGGGCATGTTTTCACAGGCAGGGATTAAGCCCACCACATTGATTTTGGGTTTGATGGTACTCAAGGATTTGAAAACGCCCAAGACACTGGCCGCGCCACCCATGTCAAATTTCATCTCGTCCATTTGACCTGGCTGCTTGAGAGAAATACCACCGGTATCAAAGGTAATGCCCTTACCCACCAGCACAGTGGGCGCCTCAGATTTAGCGCTCCCTTGGTATTTCAGCACAATGAAACGAAGCGGCTCGGCAGACCCTTGCGCAACGGACATGAAAGAGCCCATGCCCAATTTGGCGACCTCCTTGGGACCCAGCACTTCGCACGACATTCCGCCTGATTTGGCCAGGGTCATCGCGGCCTTGGCCAACATGGTGGGCGTTGCATGATTGGCGGGTCGGTTGGCCCACTCTTTGGCGAACTCAATGCCTTGGATCATGCCAACGGTGGCTTTCAAGCCGTTTTGCAGGCTGAGGTTAACGCTGGGCAAGCCCAAGCTGACTTGGCTTAATGATCGCGTGCTGGGTTTTGATTTGGTGGTGCCGTAAACATAGGTTCCATCTGCCAAAGCTAGAAGCAAGGCTTGCAGGGCCTGAGCACTGAGGGGCTCGGGCGAAACGACAGTAAGCTTCTTAGTTTCGGCGGTTTTTAAACTGGCAGTCAGCCCCGACATGGCAGATTTCATGTCTGCGGCCAAGGCAGCGCCTACCCCCAAAAACACCACTTTGGATGCAGAAATACCAGCTGCACCATAGGCGTGGAGAACTTTCCCTTTTTTGCTTGAAAAGTCCTTGGCCTTCATCGCTTTTTCGATCAGCAAGGAAAGTGGGTCTTTGGCGGCTTGAAAGTGGTCAGAAATGAGGACAATCAAGACGTCTGCAGGGGATTTTGCGGCGGCTGCCAAAGAAAGTGTTTTTAATTCAAAGTTCATAATTGAGGTTTTCCAATTCAACAATGTTATTCCATTCTTCCATTCAAAAAGATTTAGCCACAAGTTTTGGTGTTGCCAATGTGGTTTTTGCCACGATCTTGAAAATGATGTGGGTCATGCCTAAGTTGCACACAACGGAAGGTGGCACATGAGAACCATTCGCCGATTAATTCACGGGGAAATCATTCGAGCGGTTAGTTTTGTCGCCATTGGCTTTCTGGCCTTGTTTGTTTTTTTCGACCTGGTCGATCAACTTCAAACCTTGAGCCGAAACAAATTTCAAGGTTATCAACTGCAGCATGCTCTGATGTATGTGGCCTTGCTCATGCCCAGTCATTTGTATGAGTTGCTGCCCATTTCTGTGCTGATTGGTGCTATTTTTGTCATGGCGCGATTTGCACAAAGCTCCGAATTCACCATCCTCAGAACAGGCGGATTGGGGCCATGGCGCGCACTTCAAACGCTCTTTCAGTTGGGCCTTGTGTTTGTGACTGTCACCTTCTTGTTGGGTGACTACATCTCGCCTTGGACAGACAAGCAAGCACAGCTTTTGAAGGCGCATTACCAAGGACAAATTACCGTTGGTCAGACTGGCGCGTGGCTGAGAGAAAAGCAGACGCAATCACAATTTGCCGTCAACGTCAGATCCATGAGCAGCGAAGGCGAGCCCGAGAATATTCGCATTCATGAATTTGACAATGAAGGGCGGCTCAAGTCCATGACCCTTGCGCCAAGTGCCCAGTTGATGGGTGACGGATCTTGGCTTTTGAAACCCGCTGATCGGCGCATTTTTCACAACACAGCCGCCGAAGATTCAAAAATCGAAATTTTGAATCTACCGGAATGGTCATGGAAAACCGAAATCACCTCTGAGATGATTTCTGCTGCGCTCCTCAGTCCCGATCGAATGAAAACCATTGACTTGTTTCAATACATGCGACATTTGGCTGCCAATGGTCAAAATGCACAACGCTATGAAATTCAGTTTTGGCGAAAGGTGTTTTATCCACTGAGTTGCTGGGTCATGCTGACGCTTGCTTTGCCATTTGCTTATTTGCATTTCAGATCCGGCAATATCGCAGGCTATGTTTTTGGTGGAGTCATGGCTGGCATCAGTTTTTATTTGCTGAACAACGTTTTTGGCTTCATTGGCAATCTGCAAAATTGGCAGCCTTGGCTCACAGCCGCTGCGCCTGCACTGATCTACAGCATGGTCTCACTGGCTACTTTTTGGTGGCTGGTTTTACGCCAATAAAGGTTTTTTGATGACAAACATCAGCTCTCAACATGCCATCATTCTGTTTGCTCACGGCTCAAGAGACGCCTTATGGCGACGTCCGATTGAAGCTGTTGCCAATGAGATGAAGCAGCTTTCACCTGACACACAAGTGGCATGCGCCTACCTTGAACTGACCGAGCCCGACTTGCCGACTACCGTCGCTGGTTTGGTTCAGTCGGGCGTCAATGCCATTCGCATTGTCCCGATGTTTTTGGGGGTGGGCCGGCATGCCCGAGAAGATCTGCCCTTGTTGCTGCAAGATCTCATCGTCCAACATCCTGGTGTGACGTTCGAATTAAGAAATGCCATCGGCGAAGAGCCTGAAATGACTCGCGCCATGGCGGCAATTGCTTTAAAGTCTAACCCTTAGATTCATAAGGCATAATAAACTCATTCTTACTGGGTTTATTGATATGAACTTGCATCAATTTCGATTTGTACAAGAAGCCGCCCGTCGCAATCTCAACCTGACAGAAGCAGCGAAAGCGCTTCACACCTCTCAACCTGGGGTCTCCAAAGCCATCATTGAGTTAGAGCATGAATTGGGAATCGACATCTTTGCTCGACACGGCAAAAGGCTTAAGCGGATCACGGAGCCAGGTCAGCATGTTCTCAAAAGCATCGAAGTCATCATGCGTGAAATCGGCAACTTGAAACGCATCGGCGAGCAGTACAGTGCGCAAGACAGCGGCACCCTGTCCATTGCAACCACCCATACCCAAGCACGTTATGTGCTGCCTGTTCCCGTTGCCAAATTGCGCGAACTTTATCCGTACGTCAACATCAGCTTGCACCAAGGATCACCCGACCAGGTGGCCAAAATGCTACTGGATGACACCGCCGAAATAGGCATGGCCACCGAATCATTGGCAGCTTACGAAGATCTAGTAACACTGCCTTGCTATGAATGGCAGCACGTGCTGGTGGTTGCACCTGACCATCCTTTGGCCAAGAAAAAACACCTGCATTTGGAAGACATTGCCAAAGAACCCCTGATCACTTACCACCCCTCATTCACAGGTCGAACACGCATTGATGCAGCATTTGCCAGCAAAAAACTGCACCCTCGAATTGCACTTGAGGCCATTGACTCAGATGTGATCAAAACATACGTGCGTTTGGGTCTGGGTGTGGGCATTGTGGCTGAAATGGCCATGAAAGATGACCTAGCGGGCGATTTGGTTGCGCGTCCTTTGGGTGATCTCTTGGGCAAAAATGTATCGCGAGTCGCCTTCAAAAGAGGCGCCTACCTGCGCAACTTTGTTTATCAATTTGCTGAGTTATTGAGCGATCGGTTAACAACGGCCTTGGTTGCAAAAGCCATGACAGGCCATGTCAATGACTACGAAATTTAATCCTTTATCAAAAGCCATCATGACTCCTCAGTTGATTTCAAAACACCCCCAAGTAGGCACGAATATTTTTACCGTCATGTCTGGCTTGGCAGCCGAAGTTGGCGCCGTCAATTTAGGTCAAGGGTTTCCTGACTTTGAATGCGACCCTGTCTTGGTCAATGCGGTGAATCAGGCCATGCAAGAAGGCCGCAATCAATACCCGCCGATGCCAGGCGTCTTGCCCTTGAGAGAAGCTGTTTCGCAGAAGATTGAAAAACTTTACGAACATCACTACGATGCACAATCCGAAATCACAGTCACAGCAGGCGCCACACAGGCTTTGCTCACCATCATGCTGGCTGTGGTTCATCCTGGTGACGAAGTCATTGTTTTGGAGCCTTGTTACGACTGCTACATTCCCAATGTCGAAATGGCCGGTGGCGTGGTTGTACGAGTGCCCTTGACACCTGGCACATTCAAGCCCGATTTCGACAAGATTCAAGCTGCCATCACGTCTAAAACTCGCGCCATTTTGATCAATTCCCCGCACAACCCAAGCGGCATGGTGTGGCGTCACGAGGAGATGCTTCAGCTGCAAGAAATTTTAGCACCGACTCAAATTGTGTTGATCAGTGATGAAGTCTATGAGCACATGGTTTACCAGCCGCTTCAACACCACAGTGCAAGCGCCTACAAAGGCTTGGCAGAGCGCGCCTTTGTGGTGTCTAGCTTTGGCAAAAGCTACCATGTGACGGGCTGGAAAGTGGGCACCGTTGCAGCACCTGCCTCACTGACCGCAGAATTTCGCAAGGTCCACCAATTCGCTGTCTTCACGGTGAACACATCCATGCAATATGGCCTAGCTAGCTACATGGCCAATCCGCAAGCCTATTTGGATCTGCCCCAGTTTTACCAGCGCAAACGCGATCTCTTCAGAGAAGGCTTGTCAAAAACCAAATTTAAGCTGCTACCAGGCGAGGGCACCTATTTTCAATGCGCCGATATTTCCAATCTGTCGGTACCAGAAAAAGATTTGGGTGAGGCTGAATTTTGCAAATGGCTGACACGCGAAATTGGTGTTGCAGCCATTCCCATGTCCGCCTTTTATGGCGACTCGTTTGACCAAAATGTCATTCGATTTTGTTTTGCAAAAAAAGACGCCACCTTGAATGCTGCCATTGAAAGATTGGCAAAACTTTAATCGTCATTTTCTGGCGCCAAGTTTGGAAACAGCACGGAGTTGAAACCAAACTTCGTAAAATCACGCACCCGTTGGGGGAACAAAATACCCACCAAGTGATCACACTCATGCTGAACCACTTTGGCGTGAAAACCATCAGCCGTTCTTTCAATGGCTTGGCCATGCTGGTCAAAACCAGAATAACGAATGTGCTGCCATCTGGGTACAACAGCCCTCAAACCAGGCACCGAAAGACAGCCTTCCCAATCATGCTGCAGTTCATTGCCGATGGGCGTAATCACAGGATTGATCAAGACGGTGTACGGAATGGGGGCTGCGTCGGGGTAGCGTGAAATGATTTGCCCCGTTCCAAAAATGACCAACTGAATATCCCAGCCAATTTGGGGTGCAGCAAGTCCCGCACCACTGGCAGCGATCATGGTCTCTTTCATGTCCACAATGCCATCCAGCAGTTCCGGCGTATTGAATTCGAGCACTGGTTTTGCAATTCGCATCAGGCGCTCATCACCCATCTTCAATATTTCACGAACCGTCATTTAGATCTCCTTTTAACAATGACAAAAGGCCAGCTTCATCGAGCACCGGAACACCTAGCGCAAGGGCCTTTTCAAGTTTGCTTCCGGCCTCTGCACCTGCAACCACATAACTGGTTTTTTGACTCACAGAGCCAGCCACTTTGGCACCGGCTTCTTCTAGCATGGCTTTGGCCTCATCGCGACTTAAGGTGGGCAATGTGCCCGTGAGAACAATGGTTTGGCCACTTAAGGGCTTGGGTACGCGCTCTGCAGGGGCACCTTCTTCCCACCGAACGCCACATGCTCTGAGTTGAGCCACAATTTCTTGGTGGTGCGCTTGGGCAAAAAATGCAAGCACACTTTGCGCCACGATGGGCCCTACGTCTGACACTTCTAAGAGTTGATCTAATGGCGCATTCATGAAGGCATCCAAAGTGCCAAAGTGTCGGGCAAATTCCTTGGCTGTGGCTTCACCGACATGCCGTATGCCCAAACCATAGATGAATCTAGGCAAGGTGGTGGACTTAGAAGCTTCCAGTGCGGCCAAAATATTGAGCGCCGATTTTTCTGCCATTCGATCAAGTTGAACCAGCGCGCTCAAACCTAATTTATAAAGATCTGGCAAGGTACTGACCACGCCGGCATCTACCAGTTGATCGATCAATTTTTCACCTAGGCCATCTACCTCAACAGCCCTTCTTTGCGCAAAGTGCAGAAAAGCCTGCTTGCGTTGAGCACCACAAAACAAGCCACCGCTGCATCGGTAGTCAGCCTCATCTTCATCTCGCAAAGCTGCACTGCCACACACTGGGCAGACATGAGGCATGGTAAAAATCTGCGTGTCAAGCGGGCGCTGAGCAAGGACAACGCTGACAACTTCAGGAATGACATCACCTGCACGGCGAACAATGACGGTATCACCCACCCGAACATCTTTTCGGCGAGCCTCATCTTCGTTGTGCAGGGTTGCGTTGGTGACGGTGACGCCACCCACAAAGACAGGGGCCAATTTGGCAACGGGAGTTAGTTTGCCAGTTCGACCTACTTGAACGTCAATGGCCTGAACGGTTGTGAGCTCTTCCTGAGCAGGGTACTTGTGAGCGACGGCCCAACGGGGCTCGCGCGTGACAAAGCCAAGTTTTTCTTGAAGCCCTAGGTCATTGACTTTGTAAACGACACCATCAATGTCGTACGGCAACTTATCTCGCAGTTGTGCAATTTGTGCATGAAAATCAATCAGCCCGTCGGCACCTCTGACACACTGAGTTTGTGCAGCCACTGGAAAGCCCCAAATCTTGAGCGCTTGCAATAAATCATAGTGCTGCTGAAATGGTGCTACACCTAAAGGCCATCCCAACACCTCACCCAGGCCGTACGCAAAAAAACTCAGTGGCCGTTGCGCGGCGATGTTGGAATCCAATTGACGGACAGCACCGGCAGCAGCGTTTCTTGGATTCACAAATGTTTTCTCACCCTTGACACCTTCAGAAATTTTAAGAAGTTGACGTTCATTGAGGGCATCAAAGTCGTCTCGCCGTATATAAACTTCTCCGCGGACTTCCAACACAGACGGCACTTCAAAAAGTTGCAAGGGGATTTGCCCAATGGTTCGAACATTGTGCGTGACATCTTCCCCATATTCACCGTCACCTCGAGTAGCCGCTTGAACCAAAATACCATTTTCATAACGAAGGCTCATGGCCAAGCCGTCAAATTTAAGTTCTGCAACGTATTCAACTTCGGATGCGCCCTCTGCCAAAGCTAATTCTTTTCGAATTCGGGCGTCAAAAGCTGCTGCGCCACTGGCCTCAGTGTCAGTTTCGGTTCGGATGCTTAACATGGGAACTTGATGACGTACTGTAGAGAACTCAGGCAATACGGCCCCTCCTACGCGCTGTGTAGGTGAATCGGCAGTTAGCAAAACAGGATATTGAGTTTCGATGCTTTGAAGTTGTTTAAACAATCGATCGTATTCAGCGTCTGGTACTTCAGGTGCATCCAAGGTGTAGTAAGCATGCGCATAGCGGTGCAGCAATTTTCGAAGCTGTGCGGCTTGTTGACTTGCCAGATCAAAAGCTGAAGGACTGTGCCCTGTACCCTCCTCCGATCCTGAAAACAAATCTAAGTTCACAATGAGATCGAGGGCTCGATTATGAAAACAATCGGCGAGCCTGAGGTGAGCCGGCAGACAGCTCACGTAGATCTAGGGCATCGTAAAGGAGCTCTAGATCAACGGCAATGGCGTTTAAATCTGCTTCGGTGAGTGCGTGTCCTGCACCATCGGTAATGACGCCGTCCATGTCTTTGCCAAGAATGCGGGCTGCTTCTCGCAGCCTGGCAAACGCTTGCTCTTCTCTGGGTACCTGAGGCACATCTAGGCTCAGGGTGAATTCTTTGATAGCAGACAAGGCTGGATCATCGGCCATGGCCGCTTGCGTATCAAATGACAAAGACAAGATAGGCGGCAAGCCTTGAACAGGTGCAGCCAAAACCATTCGACCAGGAATGACGCCAGCCACAAAACCCCAACGCGCAGCGTGTTGATGTATGTAGCCTGGGCTCCATGCAGCTGATGTGGCGCAAACCGTGAAGCTAAGCTGAGCGTCGTGCGCACTGGCAAATTGATCAAGCTCACGGGCACGTGCCACTTCTTCCAACATGTCTGGAAACTCTGGTGCACCACCAATCGAATCGGCAAAGTTTTGGGCCTTGATCACATACTCTGAAAATTCAATTTCATTCAAGGGCCCTACTCGGTTAGCCAATTGAACACCCGCCTGAAATGCGTGGTACCTGCGCCCAGCCACAGGTGTTTCCCATTCGCCAGAATTGTCATTCAAGCCTTCAACAGCAAATGGCTTGGTGCCAACTCGACGCGTAGAAGGCAAAGCCGCCAACGCAGCATCGCCTGAAACCTGCGCATCGACCTCAATCGCAGCAATGACATCGATCAGTGCATCAAGCGGTGGTTTCTTGTCAGGTGTAGGCAGAATGCTGATTTCATCGTCTAAATAGGCTGATTCTTTTAAACCTGGGCGCCCCAAATCCGAATGGTCTAAGACAGGGTCGATGCCAGCAGTCGTATCGGGTGCGGCTTGGCGTGGCGCATTTTGCCTAGCCGTCCAGAGGTTGTATAAAACAACCCCCACCAAGGTCAAGACACCAACAATGGCCAAACTATTTTGCAAGGAGCTCATATCGGGGTGTGCAAAGTAAGGTGTCTATCAAAAAGATTTGATCAAGCCGTTTCGGCGATTGAAACTGCAGCTTCCATGTCAACAGCCACAATGCGGGAGACACCCTGCTCTTGCATGGTCACACCGATCAATTGTTCTGCCATCTCCATGGCAATCTTGTTGTGACTGATGAACAAAAATTGAGTTTCTTTGCCCATGCTCTTGACCAATTTGGCGTAGCGTTCTGTGTTCGCGTCGTCCAAGGGGGCGTCCACCTCGTCCAGCAAACAAAAAGGTGCTGGGTTGAGTTGAAAAATAGCAAACACCAAGGCAATGGCTGTGAGTGCCTTTTGGCCGCCAGACAACAAATGAATGGTCTGATTTTTTTGGCCCGGTGGCTGCGCCATCACCTGAACACCTGAGTCCAAAATTTCATCGCCCGTCATCACTAAACGGGCACTGCCACCGCCAAACAATTCAGGGAACATGCGGCCAAAATGTTCATTCACAATTTTGAAAGTGCCCGCCAAGAGATCTCTGGTTTCGGCGTCAATTTTCTTAATGGCATCTTCAAGTGTTGTCATGGCTTCGGTCAAATCAGCGGTCTGCGCGTCCAAGAACGCCTTGCGTTCACGGGATGTTGTCAACTCTTCTAATGCAGCCAAATTCACAGCACCCAAAGCCACAATTTCCCGATTTAGACGATCAATTTCAGATTGCAAGCCCGTTAAGCGAACATGGTCTTCCTCAACGGATTTGGCCAAGACTTCAAGATCTGCCTCAGCATCAAGCAGCAACTGCGTGTATTGCTCAAGTCCTAAACGTGAAGCTTGCTCTTTGAGTTGCAGCTCGGTAATTTTTTGGCGCATAGGATCGAGTTCACGCTCAAAACTCATACGGCGTTCATCACTGGCACGCAAACGCGCCGTGAGGTCGTCGTACTCGCTGCGCTTGGCACCCAATACCTGCTCCCTCTCCATTTTCATCGCCAATGCATTTTGCAAACCGGCCTGAGCCGCCGCATCGGTAAGCCGAGACAATTCTTCCTTGGCTCGTTCTTGCTCATCTGCAATCGATTTAATTTGTTGGACCGCAGTTTCTAGTCCACGCTCCAATTCTGAGCGTCTGGCTTCTAGGCTACGCTGTGAAAAAGTGGCTTCTTGTGCCAAACGTTCAAGCGTTCGCTGCTGCTCACGACACTCTGACAGTTTGCGCTCGGCTTCAATCACGCGCTCATCAAGCTGTGCGTGGCGTTCTTGACTGTCAGCCAACTGCATGTCGAGTTCTTCAAATCTGGCTTCAGCCGTGATTCGACGCTCTTGAAGCTCTTCTAAATGCAGGTCAATTTCTGCCATGTCAGTGGCGATTTGCTCAGTGCGAGTGCGTGTTTGCTCTGCCCATTGAGAAAGTCGAAGTGTTTCAACCTGAAGTTCGTGGGCTTTTGATTGAGCCTCTGACGCTTCTTGCCTGGCCGACACCAAACGTTGCGCAGCATCAGAATACGCGGCTTCAGCACGAACGGAGGCTGACCTGGTTTCCTCTGCAATCAATGTTTGAGCACGCAATTGCTTTTCGAAGTTTTCAATGTCTTGGGCGCGCGCCAAGAGGCCTGCTTGTTCTGAATCAGGGGCATAAAAACTGACACTGTGTTTGCCAACGGCATGACCCGTTTGAACTACAAAGCATTCGGCGCCTTGCAGTTGATCACGCCAAGCCATGGCATCTTCCAAAGAAGGCGCTGTGAAATAACCTTGAAGCCAATCGGTGAGCAAAGCCGAGAGGCCAGCATCAGAAAGTCTGAGCAAATCGGAAAGGGGTCGGCAAGCAGCAGGCAGTCCTTTTCGAGCTGATGTTTGCGTGGCATTGGGCGGTGAATAAAATGAGAGCTTGGCTGGCGGCGCATCGGATGCAAAAGCCTTCACCATGTCGAGGCGCGAAACCTGAAGCGATGAAAGCTTCTCGCGAAGCGCAGATTCCATGGCATTCTCCCAACCGGGTTCCATGTGCATCTTGCTCCACAAACCTTGCAACTGATCAAGGCCGTGTTTGTTCAACCAGGGTTTGAGTTTGCCGTCAGTTTTGACTTTTTCTTGGAGTGATTTAAGGGCTTCAATCTTGGCAGTGAGATCTGCCAATTTTGCAGACTCGTCGTTCACAGACTGCTGCTGATCTCGGCGCTCTTGATCCAATCTTGGGGTCTGTTCTTCTAACTCTTGCAAGGTGGTGTTGCACAACTTTGCCAAAGTGTCTGCTTGCGCCAATTGCGCTTTTAAGTGAACAAGTCCTTGCTCGTCTGGGGCATCCAGTGCATTTCGATCAGCCAACAAGCGCTCTCGCCTGGTTGAGAGTTGTCGAGTTTGGTCTTCGATGTTGCGTTGATCGGCCGCCAGCACCTGAATTTGCTGTTGAACCTGCACCACACTGCCTCTTTGCTCGTTGGCTTTGGCTTGTGCTTGCCGCATGACTTCTTCCAAATCAGGCAAGGCTTGGGCTTGGTCTTCGACTTGTGCAGCCAATGTGATGGTTTGATCTTCGGCTTGCAGGGCTTGTTCTGCCAACGCTTCCAGCTCTGCCAGGGCTTGTATTTGCTTTTCGGACCACTCTGTAGACTGGGCCTGCAATTGAAGCAGGCGCTGCTCAGCACGCTGGCGACCTTCCACCACGAAGCGAATCTCAGCTTCTAACTTACTGACTTCAGCACTGGCTTCGTACAACAAACCTTGTGCCTGATTGACTTGGTCGCCAGCGGCATAGTGCGCTTGGCGCACGGTTTCTAGGTCTGCCTCAACATGCCTCAAATCGGCGATGCGCGCCTCCAAATCAATGACGGCCTTGTCGACATCGGTTTTGATTTTGACTTGATCGGTTTCTGCATCTGCACGTTTGAAAAACCAAAGCTGCTGCTGCTTGAGGGTGCTGTCGGCTTTTAAATCATTGAAGCGCTGAGCCACTTCAGCCTGCTTCTCCAACTTTTCCAAGTTGGCGTTCAATTCGCGCAAAATGTCATCAACACGCGTTAGGTTCTCTCTGGTGTCAGACAGGCGGTTTTCAGTTTCGCGGCGCCGTTCTTTGTATTTGGAAACACCTGCAGCTTCTTCCAAAAACAAACGCAATTCTTCCGGCCTAGATTCAATGATTCTGCTGATGGTGCCCTGACCAATGATGGCGTAAGCACGAGGACCTAATCCTGTTCCCAGAAAAACATCTTGGACGTCGCGTCGACGTACGGGTTGGTTGTTGATGAAATAACTGCTGTTGCCGTCTCGTGTCAAAACGCGTTTGACTGCGATTTCTAAAAACTGCCCCCATTGACCACCCGCACGATGATCGGCATTGTCAAAAATCAATTCAACGCTGGCTCGGCTGGCTGGCTTGCGGGTGTTGGTGCCGTTGAAAATAACGTCTTGCATGGACTCACCACGCAATTCGGAAGCTTTGGACTCACCCAAAACCCAGCGGCAGGCGTCCATGATGTTGGATTTTCCGCAACCATTGGGGCCGACAACACCAACCAACTGCCCAGGCAGGACAAAATTGGTGGGTTCTGCAAAGGATTTGAATCCAGATAATTTGATGGAATTGAGGCGCACAGGAGTCAGAAATTAGGTCAGAAGGCACAACTCGTGCCACAAGCCTCCATGTTAACCGACCCAAGGGCCCCATCAGGCTGTAAAACACCTGAAATTGAACTCAAAAACAGGCCCACAATTGCCGGATAATTGGGACATGAATCCCCTCTTGGCAACCCTCCAACCCTACCCCTTCGAGCGCCTTCGCCAATTGTTCGCAACGGTCACCCCTCCCACAGACCGCGCGCACATTAGTTTGGGCATCGGCGAGCCCAAACACGCTACGCCCGAATTCATCAAAACCGCCCTCAAAGCGTCGCTCGATACAGCACTGTCTGGATATCCAGCCACTGCGGGTGAATTGCGCATGCGGGAGGCGTGTGCCCAATGGCTCCAGCGCAGATACCGCATTGAAATTCAAGCAAGCACACAAATTTTGCCCGTCAATGGCTCCAGAGAGGCCTTGTTTTCCCTCGCCCAAGCGGTCATAGACCCCACCAAACCCGGTGCTCGTGTTGTCAGTCCAAATCCCTTCTATCAAATTTACGAAGGAGCCACGCTTTTGGGGGGTGCCGAGCCCTACTACGTGGCCAATGCGCCAGAAAACGACTTCTCAGCCAACTGGCAGGCAGTGCCTGAGTCTGTTTGGCGCACAACCCAACTCGTTTTTGTTTGCTCACCCGGAAACCCCACCGGAAAAATCATGCCCTTGGCTGAGTGGCAAACTTTGTTCGAACTCAGTGAGAAATATGGCTTTGTCATTGCCTCAGACGAGTGCTACAGCGAAATCTATTTTCGCGATGAGCCACCCTTAGGCGGCTTAGAAGCGGCCTCACTTTTGGGTTACAAAGAATTCAAACGTTTGATCGCCTTCACAAGTTTGTCCAAACGCAGCAACGTGCCTGGCTTGCGCAGTGGCTTTGTGGCTGGCGACGCCGCCATCATCAAAGATTTTTTGCTGTATCGCACCTATCACGGCTGCGCCATGAGTGGCGTGGTTCAAGCCGCCAGCATTGCGGCTTGGAACGACGAAGACCATGTAGTTCAAAACCGCAACCTGTACCGCACCAAATTTGCACAAGTCACGCCTGTGTTGGCAGAGGTCATGGATGTCAAGCTACCCGATGCCAGTTTCTACTTGTGGGCAGGTATTCCATCGGCTTGGCACAACAGCGATACCGATTTTGCACGCGAGCTTTATGCATCTGAAAATGTCACTGTGCTGCCTGGCAGCTACATTGGCCGTACCGTCGATGGACAAAACCCTGGCCAAGGCCGAGTTCGAATGGCCTTGGTGGCCGAAACCGCCGAGTGCTTGGAAGCTGCGCACCGCATGGCAAGATTCATCAAAGCAGGCAGACCCTCATGAGCCCCACCCTTCGACTGGCTGAGCAACTGATCTCATTGCCTTCCGTTACCCCCGAAGATGGTGGCTGTACAGCCTTGATCAATTCGCACCTTGAACCTTTGGGCTTCCAATGCGAAGTGATTGATTTGGGGCCAGACAACTTTCGGGTTCGAAATCTTTGGGCCAAAAGAGCGGGCACCTCAGGCCAAACCTTGGCATTTGCAGGACACGTTGATGTCGTACCTACAGGGCCTTTGACAAAATGGACCAGCGATCCCTTCACACCCACTCACCGAGACGGCAAATTGTTTGGGCGCGGCGCAAGCGACATGAAAACCTCACTGGCCGCCATGGTGGTGGCCACCCAAGAGTTTTACCAAGCTTGCCCCAACCCTGCATTAGGCATTGCGTTTTTGCTCACCAGTGACGAAGAAGGCCCAGCACTAGACGGCACCGTGCGCATTTGTGAAATGCTTCAAGCCCGCCAAGAAACGCCCGACTATTGCATTGTGGGAGAGCCCACATCTGTCAAACAGACAGGCGACATGATCAAGAACGGAAGGCGTGGTTCTCTGAGTGGCAAATTGATTGTCAAGGGCATTCAAGGACACATTGCCTATCCGCAGTTGGCAGACAATCCTGTGCACCGCGCCGCACCTGCGCTGGCCGAGTTAGCAGCCATGGTGTGGGATGCGGGCAATGAATTTTTTCCGCCAACCAGCTGGCAGATCAGCAACGTGCAAGCTGGTACTGGCGCCACCAACGTCATTCCAGGTGAAATGCTCATTGATTTCAACTTTCGTTTTTGCACCGAGTCCAACGAAACCTCATTGAAAAAACGTCTGACCGATGTCTTGCTAAAACATGCTTTGAAGTTTGACATTGAGTGGACGCTGGGCGGCCTGCCCTTCCTCACCACGCCTGGTACGCTTGTCAAAGCCGTGAAAGAGGCTATTCATGAGGTGACAGGACTTCAAACAGAGCTGTCGACAACTGGCGGCACCAGCGATGGCCGCTTCATTGCGCAAACATGCCCTCAAGTCATTGAACTGGGCCCGCCCAACGCCACGATTCACAAGATTGATGAGCATGTGGCATTGGCCGACATTGAACCGCTGAAAGACATTTACAAAAAAGTCTTGTTCAATTTAAACAAGGCCTGTGCAATTGAGCCGGGGCAAAAGCCGTAAGGCATCAATGCAATGGATCTCAAAGAACTGATTCACGCTAGCGCAAATAGGCTAGATGAAGCCAAAGTCGCATTTGGCCATGGCACCTTGAATGCACAAGACGAAGCCGCTTGGCTTGTTTTATGGCAACTCAAATTGCCATTGGACCTGGACTTCACAAATGACACGCTGCGCACTCAAGAACAAGCAACGGCCTTGAACCTGAATCTGAATGTGGCCGATATTTCTGCGGCTCACATCCAAGCATGCCAAGCACTGATTGAGCAACGCATACACACACGCAAACCTGCCGCCTACCTCACCCGGGAAGCTTGGCTTCAAGGCATTCCCTTTTACGTGGATGAGCGCAGCATTGTGCCGCGCAGTTTCATTGCAGAACTGATTGCAGAAGGCGCCTTTGATGCTTGGCTGTCAGAGACTTCACATTCGTTTTTAGACCTGTGCACTGGCAATGGCAGTTTGGCTGTTTTGTGTGCCATGGCTTACCCTGAAATTGAAGTGATTGGGGCTGATATCTCGAAGGATGCCTTGGCCGTAGCCAAAATCAATGTCGAACAACACCAGTTGTCACATCGCATTCAACTTATCGAAAGTGATGGCCTTCAAGGTCTGACGCAAACATTTGATTGCATCATTTGCAACCCGCCTTATGTGTGCGAAGCCAGCATGCAAGAACTGCCTGCCGAGTTCAAAGCAGAGCCGCTTTTGGCTTTGGCCGGCGGCACAGATGGTATGAATTTCATTCGTCAATTGTTCCATGACTTGCCAGACCGCATGAACCACAAAGCCATTTTGGTTCTAGAAATTGGCAATGAACGCGAGCACTTTGAAGCGGCTTTTCCTCGGCTTGAAGCAGTCTGGTTAGAAACCACAGCTGGCGAAGATCAGGTTTTGTTGGTCACCAAAGAAGCACTTTTGAAAATTGACACGAAGTCATGAAAAAAAAGCCTGCTTGGAAGGCTATGATCAAGCGGAATTCAGTACAACCCTCTCCCATCCCAAATTGATCTTCCTAGGTCGCCCCTTAATTGCGGCCGATGTTTACCCACATTCATGATTCAACTGAAAAATGTCACTCTGCGCCGAAGCGCCAAAGTGTTGCTAGATGCTGCTTCCGTCACGCTCAATCCCGGAGAAAAAGTGGGCTTGGTCGGACGCAATGGCGCTGGCAAATCCACCCTTTTTGCGCTATTCAATGGTACTTTGCATGAGGACGGTGGCGACTTCTCCATTCCCAAACAATGGCGTTTGGCTCAAGTGGCCCAAGACATGCCAGAGACAGAAGAAAGTGCAACGGATTTTGTTCTGGGTGGCGATACTAAATTGGCCGAGTTGCGTGCTGTACTTCATGCAGCAGAGCTTTCAGAAGATGGCATGGCCATGGCGCATGCTCACGTTGACTTGGCCGATGCTGGTGAACACGACGCGGTACCCAGAGCTCAATCTTTGATTTTGGGCTTGGGATTTCGAACAGCCGAATTGGACGATCCGGTCAACAGCTTCTCCGGCGGCTGGCGAATGCGACTGCAATTGGCTCGCGCTTTAATGTGCCCCTCCGACTTGCTCATTTTGGACGAGCCCACCAACCACTTGGATTTAGATGCCTTGGTTTGGCTTGAAGCTTGGCTTAAACGCTACATGGGCACCATGGTCGTGATCAGCCACGACCGAGAATTTCTAGATGCCGTGACTGACGTCACGCTGCACATTGAACATGCCAAGCTCAACCGATACGGCGGCAATTACAGCGCTTTTGAAACTCTGAGATCACAGCAACTTGAATTGCAGCAAGCCTCGTTCTCAAAACAGCAAGACAAAATTGCACACTTGCAAAAGTTCATTGACCGATTCAAGGCCAAGGCCAGCAAGGCCAAACAGGCACAGAGTCGTGTCAAGGCGCTTGAACGCATGGAAAAAATTGCGCCTGTTTTGGCCGATGCAGATTTCACATTTGAATTCAAAGAGCCCCAAAACTTACCCAACCCCATGTTGGCCATCACCGATGCCAATTTAGGTTATTCAGTAGAGGGCGTCGACAAAGTCATCGTCCGGCAAGTCAACAAATCAGTTTTGGCAGGAGAGCGCATTGGCATCTTGGGTGCCAACGGCCAAGGCAAATCTACATTGGTTAAAACCATCGCACGCAGCATCAAGGCCTTGTCTGGCGAACTGACAGAGGGCAAGGGCCTGAATATTGGGTACTTTGCACAACAAGAATTGGACGTCTTGCACCCCTCTGACAATCCGCTGGAGCACATGATCCGCTTGGTCAAAGAACTCGGCTCAACGCCTGGGCAGTCTTCGCGTGAACAAGACCTCCGGAATTTTTTAGGGACCTTTAATTTCACCGGTGACATGGTGAAACAAAACGTCGGCTCAATGAGCGGCGGTGAAAAAGCCAGACTGGTATTGGCCATGATTGTGTGGCAGCGCCCCAACCTTTTGTTGTTAGACGAGCCCACCAACCACTTGGACTTGGCCACACGCGAGGCTTTGTCGATGGCCTTGAATGAATTTGAAGGCACCGTCATGTTGGTCAGTCACGACAGGGCCTTGTTGCGTGCAGTTTGTGACGAATTTTGGTTGGTTGGTCGCGGAGAAATAAAACCATTCGATGGCGACCTAGACGATTACCAGCGCTATTTGTTAGAAGAATCCAAACGCTTGCGTGAGGAAGCCAAAAACAACGAGGAAGATGCCCCAGTGGTCACACCAATTGCGGCAAGGTCGGAGCCTCAAAAGCCTGTGGCCAAGATAGCCAACAGAACGCCAGACCAAAAAAAAGAAGATGCGCTTCTGCGTCAACAAAAATCGGCGCTTCTTAAACCTTTGAAAAAATCAATTGAGCAGGCTGACCAAAAAATTGCCAAGTTAGAACTCGAAAAACTGGCCTTAGAAAGCAAACTGGCCACACCTTTGCCCCCAGCCGAAATTGCAGAGACAGGCAAGTTGCTCAAAACGGTCAACACGACCCTTGAAGAGTTGGAAATTCAATGGCTGGCTTGGTCAGAGGAATTGGAACGACTCCATCTTGACGCTTAAAAGAGAGCATCCTAGGCAGGCAAGAAAAAACCCCACAGAGCAAGCTTTGCGGGGTTTTAAAAAGGTTTGAGTATTTGGTGGGTCGGGCGAGATTCGAACTCGCGACCAACGGATTAAAAGTCCGCTGCTCTACCGACTGAGCTACCGACCCATCTACTCAAGCCTTAAATTATAGCTTCAAATTTTAGGCTTTGCCAAGCCTGCCGCAAGATAATTTAGGACCAATGAGGCAGCAACCAGACCAAAGCTTGCAGTCACGGTCACAGCCGATCCGTAGCCATGGCAGTTGAGTGTGCCGTCGCCTTCAATGAGGCAGGATGCATCGGGCGGCGCAACGTTCTCTCGACTGAATACGCAAAGCACACCTATTTTTTTGCCCTCTTTGGGAGCGCCCTTTTCTTTTCTAAGTCGATAACGCAATTGGGACAATAAGGGGTCGTGGGTGACCTGCGACAGATCGGCTTGCTCTACACGATGGGCTTCTTTTTTACCCCCAGCAGCACCCAGCGTAACCATGAAAACTTTTTGACGAATGGCCCAATCGGCCATGGCCACTTTGGCCTTAACTTGATCGCAAGCATCAAGCACAGCTGTGATGGGCATCAAGCTTGACGCCGATGAATTGATGTTGGCAACAAGCTCTAACCAGTTTTCTGGCGAAACAAAGTCATCGACAACATGAACACGGCATTCCGAATTGATCTGCGCAATTCTTTCTTTCATGGCCAACACTTTGGCCTGCCCCAGTGTGCTTTCTAAAGCATGGATTTGGCGATTGATATTGGATTCAGCAATGTGGTCCATGTCGACCAAGGTCATCTCGCCAACACCACTTCTGGCCAATGCTTCAGCGATCCAAGAACCCACACCACCAATACCCACAATCAACACGTGTGAACGTGCAATTTGATCGGCGCCGGTTAAGCCATAAAGTCTGGCCATGCCGCCAAACCTTCGACTGGAAATGTTTGTTTGCGTCACGGCGTCACTTCAAAAAAAACGCTAACACTGAATCAAGCTTGACGCAAATCGTATTGCAAGGCCGCATAGGCACCTGCAACAATGGCCAAGCTTGCTAACAAGCTGTTTAAGCTGAGGGTTGAGAGGCCGCTTAAGCCCTGTCCAATAGAGCACCCCATGGCAAGCACGGCACCTATTCCCATGAAGCTGGCGCCCACAAGATGACGGCGCATGTCAACTGCATTGGTAAAGCCTTCTAGCTTCAGGGTGCCTTGAAACCAGGCACTGACGAACGAGCCAGCACAAACACCCAGCACACTGACCAAACCGATGGTCAAGCGCTTGGTGCCATCGCTGAAGTACATCAAAGCGTCTAAAGCCAAGCCCACCGGGCCCGTGAAGCTAAGGGCTTCCATTTTGCGGCTCGAAGTGGCGAGGAAAAATTCCTCAAGCGTTTCGGGGTGTTCCAAGCCATGACCTAAAACGCCAGAAATCCACCAGACCCCACAAATCAGGAGACCAACCAAAATACCCGTCAACATATTGTGAAGCGTTAAGAAATTTTGATCTTTAAGGACCCACACAAGCAAGAGCAAAGAGGCTGTACAAGCCGCGCCCAACATACCGACATGCAACGAAACATTCAAATAATTGCTTAACCATTCGCCTGCAAAAAGGCCATGCGGCATTTCAATTTTCACGGCATCAATGTATTGCACCCGTCCGACGGCCAAGACGCCCTTCATGGCAGAAAGCGCAACAACGCCCATGACCAGCAACACCCATAGCGCTTTCAAGTTACCAGCACCTAGACGAACCAGCGTCTTTGAGCCACAACCAGAAGCCCACACCATGCCCCAGCCGAACAACAAGCCACCCAGCAAGGATGAAAGCCACAACAAGTCCTTGGTGGCATAGATCGATTGAAGGGGGTTAATCAGGCCAACATAAGCCATACAGCCAAAGCCAAAAGTGGCAACAGCCAAGGCAAGGGCCAACTGTCGCAAGCGGTCAAAATTTTCCATGATGACCGCATCGCTGACTGCGCCCATGGTACAAAAATGCGTACGGTGAAAAAGAGCACCCAAGAACACCGAGACTAGAGCCGTAGAACTCAAGACCAACCACTGCAAATGGACAAGTTGAGACTCAGTCATGCCGAATTATTTCAAGCGACTGAGTCGATCTTTGGCCGTTTGTGCTGCATCGCTGGTGGGATGCAATTTAATCAAATCTTCCATGGCTCTTCTGGCTGCCTTCAGATCTTTGAGCTCGATCAAACAATTAGAAATGGCCAACATGGCATCTGGGGCACGTGTGTGGAGAGGGGCAATGGTTAAGAGCTTTCGAAAATTAAGCATCGACTCTTTGTAATCTTTGGTGGCGTATTGGGCATTGCCTAACCAAAACAGAGCAGAGGATGCATAACCGCTGCTGGGATGACTTAGCAGAAAGCCCAGTAAGCTGCTTTGCGCAGCTGCAAAATCACCCGTTCGAAAGACCGCAAGGGCGTTGTCAAACTGCTTTTTTTCTGCAGGGTCAGCTTGAAACTCCAGACCGTCTAAAACAATTTTGACAGGTTCAAACCTGTTCAACCTTGTGTCGACACTTTGCAGAATGTCCTTTTGTTTCAGCTGAATGTCAGTGAGCTCGCGCAACACATTTTCTAAGGCGCCGAGAAGCCTTGATTGTTCAGATTTCAAACCTTCTATTTGATTTTGTAACTCAAGCAAACTGCCCCTTAAGTTGGCATTTTCAGCCGCTTGAGACTTCACAATTTCAGCCGCTTGAGATTTCAGCATTTCAGCTGTTTGAGATTTCAAATTTTGCTGGGTTGTTTCAAGTCGCTGTCGCAAATCCAAAATGGCGCGGCGGGCTTCGTCATCTCCAAACAAGGCAGCATTGGCAAGCAGACTAAAGCTTGACAACAAGCATGCCAAACCAAATTGAAAACTGAATAAATAAGCCTTGGTTTGCATAAGGCAGGTTCAATCAGTATTTGATTTCAACACGGCGATTTTTGGCATAGGCAGCATCATCTGAACCAGATGCAGCGGGCTTTTCTTTGCCAAAACTAACTGCTTCAACTTGTGCATCGCTCACACCCAATAAGGTCAGTGCGCGGCGAACCGTTTCAGCACGCTTTTGACCGAGGGCCAAGTTGTACTCACGACCGCCACGATCGTCGGTGTGTCCTTCAAGTTGCACTTTGAATTGCTTGTTAGATTGCAGGTGCGCTGCATTGCGCTCCAAAACTGCACGCGCTTCTGGTTTCAATGCAAAACTGTCGTAGTCAAAATACACCACATTCACGCCAGCAGGGGCAACGCCTTGTGCACCCGCTTTGCCACCCACAACGGCAGCGACGCTACTTTGTGCGGTATCGGCTGAAGAGGTCACCGCCGCAGCAGAAGCAGAAGCGTTTTTGTCTTCAACTGGCACCTCGTTTAATTTAACGCCAGATGAGCAGGCCGCCAAGGTTGCTGTCAATGCCAAAATCCAAAGACTACGTTTGATCATGAAAAACTCCAAATTAAAAATTATCGGTAAGGACCCCAGGCGGGTTCACGAATGTCACCACTTTGTCCGGACAGTTTGGCTTTGATCTTGCCGTCTAGAGTAGTTGTCATGAGCGCCTCGCGTCCTTGGAGCACCGTGGCATAAACAATCAATTTGCTGTTGGGTGCAAAGCTAGGGCGCTCATCGGCTGAGGTTTCAGTGATGGCACTTGTCTGGCCGGTGCTCAGGTTCATCACTTGAACTTTGAACTGCCCCCCAACTTGTGAGATATACGTAAGCCACCGCCCATCTGGGCTAAGTGCAGGTGAGATATTGTAACTTCCGTTGAAAGTGACTCTTTCAACGCCAGAACCTGTGTCGTTCATTTTGTAAATTTGAGGACTGCCTCCCCGATCAGATACAAAGTAAATCTTTGAGCCATCTTGCGAAAAGCTAGGCTCTGTATCAATGCCTGCGTTTTGGGTTAAGCGCTTGGCTTCACCAGATGCAACATCAATTTGATACAACTGTGAGCCGCCATCTCGACTTAAAGTGGCCAACAAAGAACGTCCATCAGGCGACCACGCAGGCGCGCTGTTAGAACCTTTGAAATTGGCCATGATTTTGCGTTTGCCTGTGGCCAACTCATGCACATAAATAACGGGCTTGCGAGACTCAAAAGAAACATAGGCCAACTGATTGCCCTTGGGCGACCAAGATGGCGAAATGATGGGCTCTGCACTTGTCAAGGCAGACTGAGAGTTCTCGCCATCAGAGTCAGCTATCCAAAGACTGTATTTGCCGGTGGTTTTGGTGATGTAAGCAATGCGGGTTGCAAAGACGCCCTTCTCACCGGTTAGTTTTTCATAGACCCAGTCAGCCAAACGGTGTGCTGATAAACGCAAGTCAGCCGCTGCTACAGTTTCGCGGTAATCACCTCGCTCTTGACCCGAAACCACGTCCCACAACTTGGCTCGAACTTCGTAGCGGCCATCGGCTAAACGGGTCGAACTGCCCGCCACAAGGGCATCGGCACTTTTTTGTCGCAGCATGGCATGGTCAGGTCGCGAGAGCTCGTCCATGCTTAAGCCCAAATTGGGAACTGCTCGGAATTGACCACTTCTTTCCAAATCTGCCAACAAGATGGCCGACGTCTTTTGCGGCGCAGTTTCTTCGCCCTTGAAACTGACAATGGCAATGGGAACTTGCGTCAGTCCAACACCAGAGACATCGACTTTGAACTGAGCCCATGCCGCGCTTGAGGTAAAGACAAAGCTCAAAAGCAAAGCACCCAAATGGGCCTTAAAAGGAGAAAAATAGGTCAACAATGAGGTCTTTTTCATAGGATTGGGATGTCAAAACACCGCTAATTTAGCATTGTGACACGCGTTAAAATCAAATCAATGACACAAATCGCCCATGACAGCACCCAGCCGGACTTAAGTTACCTGAACCGGATGCGCCGTCTTTGGCCATATTTTGGCAAACAGCGCGGCGCATGGGCACTTGCCATCTTGGCAACTCTGATGGCTGCGGCCACTGAGCCCCTCATTCCAGCCCTCTTCAAACCTTTGCTAGACGAGGGGTTTGCCGAAAACAGCCTGCCCCTTTGGATGGTTCCAACTGCCGTCATCGGAATTTTTTTCGTGAGGGGCCTTGCATTTTTTGTGTCGCAATATGCCCTAGCGCGCATTGCCAATGACGGCATGCAAGCATTGCGTGAGGCTTTGTTTCGCAGATTGATGCAGGCTGACATGTCCATTTTCAGCAAACAATCGGCAAGTGCTTTGTCCAACACCTTGGTATACGAAGTTCAAACAGGCGCGACGCAACTTATTTCAGCCCTGTTAGGCCTATCAAGAGACGGCTTCACGCTGCTGGCCTTGATTGGCTACTTGATGTTTTTGAACTGGAAACTGACCATGTTGGTCTTCATCGTGGTACCTGGTTCAGCCTGGATCATGAAGAAGCTCTCCAAGCGCCTTTACGGTCTCACCCGAGACAGCCAATCTGCCACGGACAATTTGGCTTACGTGGTGGAAGAGAATGTTTTGGCCCACCGCATGGTTCGACTTCACGGCGCCCAAGAAAGCCAACTCAATCGTTTCCAAACCTTAAGCCAAAAACTCAGAAGCTTGGCCTTGAAATCCACCATTGCATCGGCTGCCATGTCGCCCCTCACGCAACTGATGGCAGCGGTGGCTTTGTCGACGGTGTTGGTCGTAGCCTTGATTCAAAGTCGAACGGGCTTACAAGGTGCCACTGTAGGCGGCTTTGTTGCTTTCATCACGGCCATGCTGATGCTGGTATCCCCCATCAAGCGACTGGCCGATATAGCGACCCCCGTCACGCGAGGTTTAGCCGCACTTGAAAGAGGGTTGCGCCTATTGGAAGAAGTTCAGGTTGAAACAGATGGCCACGCCACCCGCCAAAAAGTTGAAAGTCAGAACACCGAATGGCAACCAAGCCAGGGGCCCTGCATTGAGTTTCAAAACATCCATGTTCAATATGCTGCCGATACTTCGCCTGCCTTGAACAATTTATGCTTGAGCATTCAATCTGGTGAAACTGTGGCCTTTGTAGGCACCAGTGGCTCAGGCAAAACCACCTTGGTCAATTTGTTGCCTCGGTTTGTACAGCCCAGCTCTGGGCAAGTTATTTTGCAGGGCACTGACATACAAAACTGGCCACTTCAACAATTGCGTCAACAATTTGCCATGGTCAGCCAAGATGTTGTGATGCTCAATGACACCGTTGCAGCCAACATTGCATTGGGACAGATTGTTGATCGTGCCAAAATACAAACATGTTTGACAGCGGCCCATCTTGACGAACATGTGGGCAAGCTGCCCCAAGGCATGGACACCCTGCTAGGACACAACGCCACCGAGCTCTCAGGTGGGCAGCGACAGCGCTTGGCCATTGCCCGAGCACTCTACAAAAATGCACCAGTCCTTATTTTGGATGAAGCCACTTCCGCCCTTGACAATGAATCAGAACGTTGGGTGCAAGATGCATTGCAAAACCTCATGAAGGGGCGCACCACCTTGATCATTGCGCACCGACTCTCAACCATCGAACATGCAGACAGAGTGATCGTCATGTCGCAAGGAGAGATTGTGGAGCAAGGCCGCCATGAAGAACTTCTGAAGGCTGGCGGTGTTTACTCAAGACTGCATCACAAAAGCGATGCGGCTTGAATCAAAGTAGAACAACGTCGTATTGTTCTTGACCCATGGCGGTTTCGCTCTGAAGCGAAATGGGCTTGGCAATAAAATCAGACAACGCAGCAAGGTGCTGGCTCTCTTCATCTAGCAACAATTCAATGACGGCAGGCGCCGCCACCACTCGAAATTCTCGTGGATTGAACTGCCGAGCCTCACGCAATATTTCACGCAAAATATCGTAAACCACTGTGCGATTGGTTTTGACACTGCCTTTGCCGTCACAACTTGGGCACGGCTCACACAGCATGTGAGACAAAGATTCTCGTGTTCGCTTGCGTGTCATTTCCAACAAACCCAGCTGAGAAAATCCACCCGCCATTGTTTTAACGCGATCGCGGCTTAATTGTTTTTTAAACTCTTCAAGGACAGCGGTTTGATGTTCCTCGCGGGACATGTCAATGAAGTCGGCAATGATGATGCCACCCAGATTTCGCAAGCGAAGTTGCCGGGCAATGGCATGCGCTGCTTCTAAATTTGTTTTGAAAATGGTGTCATCAAAATTACGTGCTCCCACATAGCCACCTGTGTTCACATCCACGGTGGTCAGGGCTTCTGTTTGGTCAATGATGAGGTAGCCACCCGACTTCAATTCAACGCGGCGGCCTAAAGCCTTGGCCACTTCCTCGTCGATTGAATACAAATCAAAAATAGGACGTTCACCTTTGTAAAGTTGAAGCCGGGTGGCTGAAGCCGGCATAAACTCTTTGGCAAACGCGGACAAATGTTCAAATTGTTCTTTGGAGTCAAGGCGAATGGTCTGTGTGCCTTCGCCGACAAGATCTCGCAAAACTCTTTGCAAAAGTGTCAGATCTTGGTGAAGCAATGACTGCACTGGAAGCTTGACAGAGGCATCTTTGATTCGAGCCCAAGTTTTGCGAAGGTAAGCAATGTCTTCTCCTAACTCTGCATCGCTGGAATCTTCGGCATTGGTTCGCAGGATGAAGCCGCCGCCCTGTGCGCCCACCAAGGTTTGCAAACGCGCTCTTAAAGCGTCACGCTGTTCTGATGGAATTTTTTGAGACACACCAATGTGGTCGTCTTGTGGCAAAAAGACCAAATGTCTGCCTGCAATGCTAATTTGTGTTGAAAGCCTAGCACCTTTGGTACCAATCGGATCCTTGACCACTTGCACCATCAAGGCTTGGCCTTCAAAAACTTGCTTCTCAATGGGAACCAAGGGCTGACTGCTGCGTGCGGCTTGGGGCGGCTCGCCCTCAGGTTGGCGTTGCCAGACATCTGCCACATGCAAAAAAGCCGCTCGCTCAAGGCCGATGTCAATGAAGGCCGACTGCATGCCAGGCAACACACGGGCCACTTTGCCAAGGTAGATGTTGCTGACCAAGCCGCGCTCTAAAGAACGCTCGACATGCAGCTCTTGAACAGCGCCCTGCTCCACCACCGCAACGCGGGTTTCTTGGGGAGACCAGTTGATCAAGATGTCTTGCTGCATGGGTTTGTACTTCGATTTGAGTTAATTTAGCAATGGAATGGACTTGTAGTCTGGGCCCTTAGGGATTGACTTCAAATAGGTATAAATGTCGGCCAAGTCTTTTTTGGACAAAATCTTCTCGCTGTAGGGTGGCATCGTACCTCGGGTGTTTCTCACAAATGCATCAATGTATTCAATCGGTTTGGGATCGGGCGCGAGTTTAGGTCCGGCAATGCCGCCCTGCCCCACAAAGCCATGACAACCCCAACACCCATTTATGACATAGGCTTGTTTGCCTTGATCAGCGGATGATGGCGCTGTTTGGGCCATGACATAGGAAGACAAAGAGGCCGTGATCGCAAGCAAAACGGCACCCTTGAATTTGGAAATCCTTGAGTTATTTTTCATGTGAGTCTCCTTCATCAACGAGGTTGAGTCCATACGTTTAACAACGCAGGATGGCCAGATTTCACCACCGCCACGGCTTCTTTCAAGGCTGAAGCCAATTGGGCAGGATCTTTGATGGGGCCCTTGGCCCACCAACCCATAGACTTGGCCAGTTCGTGATACTGGATATCAGGGTTTTCAATGCTGGTGCCCACGGGGCCCATGTCGCCATCCAAGTTGACTTTTCGGTTGCGGAAGTTGGCCAGGCGTTGGAGATGCATCACCTCTTGGTGGTAGCCCCGGTTGTTGTGCATCACTGAAAGCAATGGAATTTTGTGCTTAGCGGCGGTCCAAAGCACGCCTGGTGCAAACATCAAATCGCCATCCGATTGAATGCTGACAGAGAAACGTCCCAAGTCGCGGTTGGCCAATGCAGCACCCACCGAGGCAGGAGCACCATAACCCACACCATAGCCACCCGATCTGCCCAGCCACTGGTGATGCTTTTCCATGGGCCACAAACGCACGGGCCAGTTGCTCACGTTGCCTTCAGAGGCCACCAAAGCCCAGTCTTCATTTTTGACCGCCGCATATGTTTCCATGACCAAACGCGCAGTGCTGATGGGGCTTTCATTCCAGCCCAAAGCTGCAGCGGTTCGGGTCCGAATGCGGTCTTCTTCATAGGTTTTGCGCTGCAGTTCACCGCGCTTTGCAATGGCATCTTTTTTGTCATTGGGCAAGGCTGAACGAACGGCTTCAATTAAGGACGGCAGGGTGGTTTGCGCATCGGCAGCCATTTGTACATCCACCACTTGGAAGCGTTGGAAGTCTTGGTAGTTTGATTTGGTATTGAGGTCTACCGAGTTAATGCTGATCAGCTTGGTTTCCGGCTTGATGCGGGATGCATTGGTGCCGTGGCCATCGTTGCTGTTGTTGTCGGTGTAGGCATTGACGGTGGCCCAAAAGTCGGACAGTTCCAAACCAATGATCACATCGGCATTGGCAATGGCTGTGGCAGGCGCACTGAGGTAATGGGTTTTAGGGAAGTTCATGCGGCTTCCCTGATCGATCACTTTGGCCTGCAATAATTCCGCCAACTGAACCAACAAGCCCACACCTTCAGGTGTTCTGGCGGCTCGATCGACCACAATAACGGGGTTGGTGGCATTGACCAACAGCTTGGCGGCTTCTTTGACTGCGCCAGAGTCACCTTGGGGCGGCGATGTGGGAATGTACTTGGGGATGTAAGGCATTTTGCCTTCGTGCAAATGCACAGGGGCCATTTGCAAAGCTGCGTCCAAGGAGATTGCCACAGGGCCATAAGGCGGCGTCATGGCAATTTTGTAAGCGCGAACAAATGACTGTGAAAAGTGCTGCAGCGAAACAGGCGTGTCATCCCATTTTGTGTAATCGCGCACCATCGCATTGATGTCTTGCGCGGCGTGGAAGGTTGGAACACCAGGAGGCCGATACGCAGCGTCCAAGTCGTTACCGCCCACCACAATCATGGGCACGCGATCGCACCAAGCGTTGTAGATGGCCATGGAGGCATGTTGCAATCCGACTGTGCCATGGCAGAGCGTGAGGAGTGGTTTGCCGCAGGCTTTGAAATAGCCATGGCCCATGGCCACCGCAGACTCTTCGTGCATGCAAGTCAGAAACTCAGGCTTGGTGTTGCCACCATAGTCAATGATTGACTCGTGCAAAGCCCGAAAACTGGAGGCGCAATTGGACGGCAAATATTTGATGTCCAAGGACTTGATCACATCGACCATGAAGTCTGAGCCTGGCATGCCAGCGCCATGCCCCAAATCAGGAGGTACACCGGTTTCGGCCAAAGCCCCTTTGGCCGAGGGCGGCAAGACCGAAGGTTTGGCAGGTGCTGCTGCTTGCGCCGGATTGGCGACAAGTGATGCTGCCGTGCTGGCTGCCGCGGCCCCAGAGGCCAAGACACCACTTAAAAAGCCTCGGCGCGCTAGTCGAGGCTGCGGCTGAATGTCGAGGGTGTGATTGTTTTCGGCAGGACTGTTGTCAGTGCTATGGCCTGAATGCGTGGGTTCTGTCATCTTTGTGCTCCTCAAAAAGACAGGTGAATCGGATTGTTTTTATCTCAAGGGAACAAAAAACTCAGACATTCTTTTAGGTGGTAACCCATGAGCTAAAGCTTCAGCACCAATGCTGTCCATCATTTCTTGGGTCACGCCTTCTTTGTGGCTGTAGATTTCCATCCAGGTTTCGATGCCATCTGGTGTGGCTTCCGGTCGTTGCATTAACACTGCACTGAGGCCCGACCACTTTTGCTTCAGTTCAACTTGAAAGGCTTCAACACGCGGTCGCCACTGAGCGTGTTCAGCAATGGGTATCTTGTAATAAACAAACAAAGTTTGCATGATCAATTCGGCGCTAAGAATAATTTGAAGGTTTTATTTGTCTTGACCCATACCTGACCAGCGCTTCACCAAATCTGTTTCAATGTCAAACAAATCAAGGCAGCGGCCCACCGTATGGTTCACCATATCATCAATTGATTGGGGGCGAGCATAAAGCGCAGGTACAGGTGGCATCAAAATGGCGCCATTTTCAGAAGCTTGCAACATGGTGCGCAGGTGTCCGCTGTGAAGCGGCGTTTCGCGAATCAGAAGCACCAACCTTCTGCGTTCCTTTAGCACCACATCGGCTGCTCTGGAAAGCAAACCACTCGTCATACCGTAAGCAATTTCAGACAAAGACTTGATGGAACAAGGCGCAACCACCATGCCCATGGTCTTGAATGAGCCTGAAGAAATGGTGGCGCCAATATTTTTAGCGCTGTGCACCTCACTGGCCAGCGCCTCTACTTCTTTCACGCTCATGTCTAGCTCTGTGGCCAGTGTCATGCGCGCTGAGTCGCTCATGACCAAATGGGTTTCAATGTCTGACTGCTGCAAAACTTGTAATATGCGAACGCCATAAACAATGCCAGATGCACCACTGATGCCGATAATTAATCGCCGTGGGTTGGAAGAAGAACTAGAGGTGCTCATAGGTGTGCTGATTGTTTCTTTGGCGGCTCATCAACCCGCTTCGTCCGGCCTGAATTTTGATTCGGCTTTGACGTCGTTGCGTTGTTGCTTAAGGCTGATCTTGCCATTTTCTAAATATCGACCCGTTGCTGCTCGCGCTGCAGCCTCATCCCATTGGGGCAACCAGTCGCCCAGAGAGTAACCAAACCAAGGCGCTTGGGGCCGGAGTTTAGGCAAGCCAAGCTCCTCCCAAATGGCCTTCGAACGCTCCATGTAGTCTTTGGTAGGCAATGCCAAAGGAGGCATGTCGCCTTTCATGGTGGCGTCCATGAGCAGGGTGGAATCTTCCTCACCATCATTTTCTCTCTTGGGTCCATGGCCTTGGCCGCGATGGTCTAGAGTTCTGACATCTGCTGTGGGATTCATGCGGTATGCCATGGCCCACAACAAGGCGTCTGCATTGTCTGGGTCAATGTCGTCGTTCACTGCGATCACAATCTTGCCGCAATCGCCTTTGAAAAAGGCTGCGCCATAAAGTGCGCGCCAAATTTCTGTTTTCGAGGTTGTCTTTTCAAAAGTGACAATGGTGACCCGCAACAAACCCGTTAAGGGTTCATGCAAGGAAACCTTCTTGACACCGCGAATGCCCAATGAGGTTCTCAAATGCGCCAAAAACAAGGGCTCATAAGCCACGCGTTTGATGACACTGGATTCACTGGGCGCAACCTGACTGATGTAAGAGGGAATAACCGGCTTAAAGCGATGCGTGATGGCCGTGATCTTCATGGGCAAATTGAACTCTTCCAAAGCCACATGGCCATGCGATTCACCAAAGGGCGCCTCGGGCTCAAGCATGTCTAAATCAATTTGACCCTCAATCACAATTTCAGCTTGCGCAGGCACACGCAAGTTCACTGTTCGGGCTTGGGTAACTTGAATGGGCACGCCAGCCAAACCGCCCGCCACATCAAATTCATCCATGCCAATCGGTAATTTTTGTGGGCCCATGAAAGCCACATAAGGCGGGCATCCCAAAACAACGGCACATGGCATGGTTTTGTGACCGGCCTTCTTCCAAGCTTGGTAATGCAAATAACCACCTGCACCGCCCACCCGCGTAGCCATGCGAACGACCATTCGATCAGGGGCTTTTAAAGCACAACGGTAGGTGCCCATGTTTTGCACACCAGTGACAGGGTCGACCGTGATGACGTTGGTGGCTGTCAGGGTTGGTGCACTGTCAAATCCTGGCGTTGAAATAGGAATGGGCAACATGTCAAGACCCTTGCCTTCGCCCAGAAGATCTAAGCCCTCATGAACCACTTCTTGACACTCTGCCTTGTCAACCATTTGAGGCGCAATGGGGTTGGCAATGGCGCGGTCCCAACGAGCTTGAATTTCCTCAACCGAAGAGCCCATGCCAACGCTGTAAATTTCACGGTTGGCGGCCAGCGCACCCACAACAACAGGGATGTCGTATTTGCGGCCTTGCGCATTGACAATATTGGTAAACAAAAATGCTTTTCGCTCTGCCTCATCCATGCCGCCCACGAATTGCCACCGAACCAAAGGATGCAATTCAGAATCTTTGTCGATAGGTCGATCAATCACTTGCAACAAGCCACGCTGTTTCAAGGTTTCTAAGTGATCGTGAAGATCTGGATAGCCGGTTTTTGATTGACTCATGACTGCAAATTTAATTGGATGCGCTGATGATGCCCGCTTAAAAGTTCACATGCATCTGACATAACCCGAGAAATACTCACACTTAAGATGGCGCAGAGGCCGTCCAGCCCATACCCGCCGAAAGTTGATCGATCGATTGCTCTGTATCTTGCCCCTCTTTTAGCAACCATTCACAGAAGCCTTCAATGACGGGGCTCTCTTGCGCACTGAGGGGTGCGTTGGCGTAGTAGCGCCGCTGCCTTGCTGCCAGCAAGCCAAAGGGCGCGCACATGCGTCCTGCAATGATTTCATCGGCCACCAAAAACAAAGGCACAAGGACGACCCCCAGGCCCTCTGCTGCAGCTTGCAAGGCAAAATACATTTGCTCAAATTGCAAACTGTGCGAGACCCTCAAGTCGGCTTGCCCAGCCATTGGCAACCATTCTGACCATGCCATGGGTTCGGTGTCATAACTGATGAGCGTTTGTTCGGCCAGCGCCTTGGGGGTGTCTAATTGGCCGTTTTCCATCAAATCTGGGTGACAAACCGGCACAATGGTTTCTGTCATGAAGGGCACAGAAAGCATGCCAGGAATGGGTTGATGCGATCCCCGAATAGCGACGTCATAGACACGGTCTTCAAAATTAACGGCTGCCGTGGAGGTTGTTAATTTCACCTCCACGCCCCCTCTGCGCCTTTGGAAGGCAGAAATTCGGGGAATGAGCCAACGCATGGTGAAGGTGGGCGGCGCACTGATGCGCAATGCGGTGGGCTCGGTCTGCTCCAATAGCTGCATGGAGGTGACCGCGATGCGGTCCAATGCGGGCGTGACAGCTGCCAAAAAAGTTCTGCCAGCATCCGTGAGGCTCAATTGCGATTGGGCACGGTTGAACAAGCTTGTTCCCAACCAAGTTTCTAGGGTTGCCACTTGTTTGCTAACGGCGCCATGCGTGACAAAAAGTTCTTTGGCGGCCTTGGTAAAGCTGACATGCCGTGCGGCGGCTTCAAAGGCTCTGACCGCATTCAAGGGTGGAAGTTTTCTCATACCCCTATCTTACCTAAGCTTTTGATTTTTTGCTGAGGTGTGAGTTTTACTCGACATCTTTGAAATAAACTGGTTTGCACAGCCCACAAAATGGGTAGAAACTGACAAGTCATGAAAGCAGCACCATTTGATTACGTTCGAGCCCAAAATCTTGCCCACGCTTTAGACAAGCTGAGCGAGAGTGGCGGCGATGCCAAATTGATTGCTGGCGGTCAAAGCTTGGTGCCCATGATGGCCATGCGATTGGCTCGGCCTGCCTTATTGATTGACATCAACCGATTAGATGAACTCAAAGACATTGAAATTCAAGCAACCCGTGTGAAATTGGGCGCCGGTGTTCGGCAACGCGACCTTGAGTTTCATCCCCAACTTCACTCACACCTTCCTTTGGTGGGCAAAGGCATGCAATGGGTAGGTCACGAACAAACACGCAACCGAGGCTCTGTCGGTGGCAGCTTGGTTCATGCCGACCCTTCCGCAGAATTGGCCTTGGCAGCCTTGGTTCTGGAAGCGGGTTTCACGCTTGAATCTAAATCTGACGGGCGGCGGCATTTGAAGGCGAATGAATTTTTTCTGGGCCCCATGTTCACAGCCGTATCCGACACTGAGGCCCTGACTCAAATCGATTGGCCTGTTTGGCAAGGATCGCACGTTGGCACCTCCTTTGAGGAAACAGCCATTCGCAAAGGTGACTTTGCAATGGCATCAGCCGCCTGTCAAATTCAAACCCATGAAGATGGTCGCGTTCGTCGCATCAGTTTTGGCATCGGCGGCGTTGATGGAACCCCACTCGTTTTTCCTGAATTGGCCAAGTCTTTAGAAGGTCAAGTTCTTAGCCCTGAAAGTGCGTTACATGTTGCGCATGTAGCGGCTCAATCTAGTCAACCAGGCAGTGACATGCATGCCACCGCTGCCTACCGCAAACATTTGGCTAAAGTGCTGCTCAGCAGAGCACTTCACTCTGCTTATGCCGAGGCATGCGCCAACACGCAGGCCTCCAACATCTTATGACCGCTCCAAACACCCTTCTCAAATCGATTCAAATTCAAGTCAATGGCACTCACCAGCACCGACTGGTAGAGCCGCGCACCAGCCTGGTTGATTTCATCCGCGATGAGCTCGGCCTCACTGGCACACATGTTGGCTGCGAGCATGGCGTGTGCGGTGCATGCACTGTTTTGTTGAACGATGAACCCGTTCGCTCTTGCTGCATGTTTGCCGTACAAGCCGATGAAATGCGTGTCACTACTGTGGAGGGCTTGGCCCCCGAACGCGGCGTCATGACAAAAATACAAGACGCATTTTGTGAAAAGCATGCCCTCCAATGCGGCTACTGCACCCCCGGCATGCTCATCGCTTGTCACGCATTGGTTGCAAACAACCCGCATCCCACGGAAGACCAAGTCAGAGATGCCATCAGCAGCAACATCTGCCGCTGTACAGGCTACCAACAGATCGTAGATGCCGTGATGCACGCCACCCAAGCTGAGGGCAAGTGATCATGAGCAAAAGCCCATTTCGCTTTATTGGTAAGCATCGCCGCGCTGTAGAACACAAAAGATTTGTGCTGGGCCAAGGTCACTTTGCTGCCGACATTCAGCTTCAAGGCATGCTTCACATCGCCTTGGTGGCTTCGCCCTATGCCTGCGCCAAAATCAAATCCATCGATGTCAGCCAAGCCTTGGCCATGCCGGGTGTGCATGCGGTCTTAACCGGTGAAGAACTTCGCCAAAATACCGAAGCCATGCTGCCTGGCGTTGATGCGCCCCAAGTCACGCGTTACCCCATGGCATTTGATGTCACACGCTACGCCGGAGAATGGGTGGCTGCCGTTGTGGCTGATACTCGCGCCCTGGCAGAAGATGCGGCAGAGTTGGTGATGGTGGACTACGAGCCCCTACCAGCCGTGATTGACCCGCAAGAAGCCTTGCTCCCCAATGCCACACTGGTCCACCCGGCACATGGCAGCAATGTGATTTTTCATCGGCATTTTGTGTGGGGCCCGGTGGACCAAGACTTCGCTCAGTGCGATCATCAACTGAGCTACCGAGTCAGTTGGGCGCGCAATGCCACCGTTCCAATTGAGACCTTTGCAGTGGCCTGCCAATGGAACGATTCAACAGGCATTTTGGATGTGTGGGCTTCCATTCAAATGCCAAAATTTCCAGATCAAATGGCCAAAGCTTTGCGCCTTTCGGGCAATGCTGTGCGCGTTCATTTTGATGTCGACGTGGGCGGCAGTTATGGCGTTAAGCGCGGCTTGAAGCACTCGGTGTTGGTGGGCTACTTGGCCAAAAAGTTAGGTCGCCCCGTCAGATTGGTCGAAGATCGATTGGAAAACATGCGAGGGGGAGACATGCAAGGCCCTGACCGTATTTTTGAAGTCACGCTGGGCTTTCAAAACAATGGCGAAATTAAATCCATGCGCATGAAGGCCGTGGACGACATTGGCGCCTACTCTGGCCGTTCACCCTTGCAATTGGGCAAACCAGTGGGTGCCATTGTGGGCCCCTACAAAATCAACAGCGTGTCTTACGACGCCATGGCCGTCATGACCCACAAAACACCCCAAGAGGCGGTTCGTGGTTTTGGTCAAGCCCCCACAAACTATGCCATTGAAACAGGCATTGACAAAGTCGCACGCTTCCTCAAACTAGACCGCATTGCGCTGCGCCGACTTAACATGATCGGCAAAGATGAGTTCCCCTATTTAATTCCAAGCGGCACCTCCTACGATTCAGGCGACTACGACACGGTCATGACCAAAGCGCTCAACGCCGCCTCTTACGAAGAATTACTCAAAGAACGCGATGCCTTGCGTGAATCAGGCCAACTGGCTGGCATCGGCATTTCAACCTGCCTTGAGCCATCGGGTGGCAACTCATCTTTCGAGCCCCTGTTTAACCCTAAAAACGAAACAACCACGTGGATGGATTCGTGCTTGGTTCGAGTTGATTTGTCGGGTTCTGTCACCGCTTTGATGGGCACCTCCACATCGGGTCAAGCCCATGAAACCATGGTCTCCACCGTTGTAGGTGAAATACTTCACCGCGAACCTGACAGCATTCGCGTCTTGCATGCCGATTCATTGAACGCACTGCCCTCTAACAGCCCTGTGGGCAGTCGAATGGCCATTATGTTAGGCGGTGCAGCTGCGGGTGCCGCTAAGAAAATCAAAAACAAACTGCTCCAGATTGCCGCACACAACTTAGGCGTTGCACTTGAACAATTGGACTATGAAGGTGGCCATGTTCAAGTCAAGAACGAGCCAGAAAAAAAACTATCGTGGGATGCTTTGGTTGAAATTGCTCACCGCAAATTTCACAAACTGCCACAGGGTATGGAGCCTGGACTTCAAGAGAAGTTCGTGTGGGAAGTTCCAACAGGCGGTATGTTGCCCACGGAAGATGGCAGAGTTCAAATGTACCCATGCCACTCCTTTGAATCTCATGTGGTGTTGGTCAGCATTGACCCAGGCACCTGCAAAGTGACCGTGCGCAAATACGTTTGCGGACATGACTGCGGCGTCATGATCAGCCCCGATGTGGTTCACGGCATGACCTACGGCGGCATTGCACACGGACTGGGCGCCGCCTTGATGGAAAAATTTGCCTTCTCACCAGAGGGCCAACTTCTAGCGGGCACCTTCATGGATTATTTGCTGCCATCTTCGGCAGAGGTGCCTGCCATCACCATCGTTGACCATTGCACACCCTCCCCCCTCACTGAGTTTGGTCAAAAAGGTTCTGGCGAAGCGGGCTATTTAGGCAGCCCAGCCGCCATCGCCAGTGCAGTCAATGACGCATTGTCTACACAGGGTGCCAAAATTGACCATCTGCCCATGACGCCTCAGGCAATCTGGACTGCATTAAACGACGCCAAATCACCGGCATAAACTTTTATCACAAGGGCCTACTGACATGACAACCCACACCCACATGCTATCCGGACCTGCTGGCAAAATTGCGGTTCATGTCTCGGGGCCCACTGACGGCCCTGCTGTTTTGATGACGCACTCCATCCTTTCATCCAGCATGATGTGGCGTGAACAAGCCAGCTTGTTGGCGGCCACTGGATGGCGTGCCATTTGTGCAGACACCCGAGGCCATGGCCAATCTGAATGCCAGACCCAGAGTTGCACCATGGACGATTTGGTGGCCGACAGTTTGGCCGTGCTTGATGGCCTGCACATTGATAAAGCACACTACATTGGCCTGTCTCTGGGCGGCATGAGCGGCGCTGGATTTGGCATTCAACATTCAGACCGATTGCTCAGCATGGTCTTGTGTGATTGCCGGGCCGACATGCCCACCCCAATGGGTGATGTTTGGAACGATCGCATGGCAAGTGCCTCACAAGATGGCTGTCAAAGCCTGGCTGTTCCAACCACAGAAAGATGGTTTGGCGCCCCTTTTCTTGCAGCGAATTCAGCAACTGCAAAAGCATTTCAAGACACCATCTCTCAAACACAAGTTAACGGATTCTTAAGTTGCGCAAGAGCCATCCAGGGCCTGAACTACTTAGATCGTATCTCTCAAATCAAAGTCCCGACCACTTTGATTGCAGGTGCCAACGACGGCCCCCTCCCGCAAGCCATGCAAGCCATGCAAGAAAAAATTCACGGATCGCATTTAGAAATCATTCAAAAGGCTGGGCATTTGCCCAACATTGATCAAGCACAATTATTCAACGCAGCACTAATGCGGCATTTTTACCATCACATCTCAGGAAGTTAAGCATGAGCGATCAAATCAAAATTCAACAAGATGGCCGTATTTTGCGCGTCACCTTCAATCGTGCTGAAGGCAATGGCGTTTCTGACAGCATGGCTGCAGCCTTGTCTGAAGCCGTTTTGAATGCACACGAAAATTCCGACTGTGTAGTTCTGAACAGCGTTGGCCCCGATTTTTGCACAGGCCGTGTGCGTGATGCAGATTTTCCGCCCTCACCAGAAGCCTACTCACGCCGTTCTGAATACGACTCAATATTTAACAGTTACAAAGCTTTGCGCAGTTGCACGGTACCGGTCATTGGCGTGATCGAAGGCAAATGCATGGGTTTTGGAACAGCCATTGCAGCACTTTGTGATGTGTCATTTGCCAGCGACACAGCCACCTTCAACATTCCTGAAATTGCGCACAATGTCATGCCCACCATGGTCATGTCGGCCATTTACGATCGCATGAACCGCAATGCCATTTTGTACATGGCCTACTCGGCAGACTTCATCAGTGCCACTCAAGCGCAGTCTTATGGCATTGTCAGCAATGTGGTTCAACAAGACCAACTGGCTGCTGAAGTCAAACGCTTTTGCGACACCTTGCTCAGCCGCCCGCGCCCTGCCATTTTGGGTCTGAAAGAATATTTGCGAGTGGCTCCCCGCATGGACGAACAAGGTGCCATTGACTACGCCAGAAGTTTGCACTCCATGGTCAACACCTCGGCTGCCATGAAGAAAAAAGCGCATTGAACGGCGCGCCCCATCCTTCACAGTTCAACAGAAAGTAAGCACATGGAAATTTTGGGCCAGCAACTTATTTCAGCGCCGCGTCAAACAGTTTGGGACGCTCTCAACGATCCGCTCATTTTGAAAGAATGTTTGCCTGGTTGCGAATCTGTCGAGCAACTGTCGCCTGAAGAGTTTAAAGTCGTTATCAAAACAGCCATCGGCCCCTTAAAGGCACGTTTTCAAGGCTCGCTCAAAATATCAGAAGCCAAAGTACCCGAATCTTGTGTCATGTATTTTGAAGGCCAAGGTGGCGCCATCGGATTTGGCAAGGGAACTGCTTCTGTTACTTTGAAAGAAGCAGCAAATGGCACAGATTTAAGTTACGAAGCCAAGGCTCAAATTGGCGGTAAATTGGCGCAAGTAGGCTCTAGGCTGATTGACAGTGTTGCTAAAAAAATGGCCGACGATTTTTTCAAGGCATTCCAAATTGCTGTAGGGCCCAAGTCCACTGAGCAGATGACCGTCACGGCTGATGTTCCCAAGGAGGCCCCAACTTCGGGCGTGATCACATCAGCCGCTACCCGTCTAGAAAGTTCGCCTCAAAGCCCAGAAAAAAAGGTGCCCGCTTGGTGGCTTTTTCCAGCTTTTGTTTTAGGCGCTGCCATCATGTTGGCAGGTTCGCGTTGGATGCATTGATTTTAAAAAATGATTAGGACAAATGCCATGACTTTAGACATCGATTGTCGCGATTTGCCAAAAAGTGGTTTTGCAGTCCTTCGAAACTTGACATTCCTAGGCTTGGCCGCAATGTCTGTTTCAGTTTCGGTTTCAGCGCAAACCACACTGGCACAAACGACAGCTGCCTCAGCCATTGCAGGCGCATCCATGCCTGCCAATATGAGCCTCATGCAATACGACAAGCCTGACCGGGCAGAAAAGATTTTAGAAGCGGCCACCAAGGAAGGCACGCTCACACTTTACACAGCATTTCGGCCCCAAGATCTACCTTTGATCATTGCCCCTTTTGAAGCCAAATACGGCATCAAAGTCAAATCGTGGCGATCTGGCAGCAACAATGTCACGCAGCGTGTGATCCGCGAAGCGGCAGGCAGAAGGCCTGAGGTCGATGTCATCATGATGCCCGCCAGCGAGATGGAGGCTGTGTACCGAGAAAAACTTCTGCAAGCTGTCACATCGCCTTTGACCAAGGACCTGATACCCATTGCATCACCTCCTCATAAAAACTGGGCCACCGTCTTCATGAATGTGACGGTTCATTCTTACAACACACAACTCATTAAGAAAGAAGAGCTTCCAAAGTCTTTCAATGACTTGCTAGACCCTAAATGGAAAGGCAAGTTAGGCATTGAATCCAAGGCAGAAGAGTGGTACAGCAAAGTGATCGGCGTCATGGGCGAAGAAAAAGGTCTCAAATACTTCCGCGAATTGGTGGCTAAAAATGGCTTGTCTGCCCGCCTAGGCGCTTCCTTGCTGCACAACCTTGTGATCGCCGGTGAAGTACCTTTGGCACTGACGGTCTACATCGATTTGCCAGAAAAAGACAAAAGGGCTGGTAAACCTGTGGATTGGTTTTCCCTTGATCCCGTGGTTGCTCAGGGCTTCAACATGTCCATTGCGCAAAAAGCGCAACACCCTAATGCCGCTTTGCTCTTTTACGACTACATGCTGTCAAATGAAACGCAGCGATTATTGACATCATTGCATTACTACCCTGCCAGCACCAAAGTTACCAACCCATACCCCAACATGAAGATTGAAGTGATAGACCCTGTGACCACCATGGACAACTTTGGAAAATGGACCAAATCATTTGACGAAGTCGTTATCAAGAACTCAAGCTCCAAATAATTACTTGGATTCAACATGAAAAAAACGACTCCCGCTACAAAATCAACAACAAGCAAATCAACAGCAGCCAAGACCGCAAAGGCCTCTAAATCTTCGCCGTCAGCGCAGCGAGGCTATCGTGATCTTCACGAGCACTTGGCCGAACTTGACAAGCAGGGACTTCTAATTACCGTTGATCGACCCATCAACAAAGACACTGAACTTCACCCCTTGGTTCGTTGGCAATTTCGAGGTGGTATTGCTGAACCAGACCGCAAAGCATTTCTGTTTACCAATGTGGTCAACGGCAAAGGAAAAAAATACGATATCCCAGTTGTTGTAGGCGCACTGGCCGCAACCCGAAAAATTTACAGCGTCGGCATGGGTTGTGAAATTGCAGACATTGGCAAAACTTGGAGCCATGCCATTGCCAACCCCATCAAACCCAAAGTTGTTAAAGATGCTGCTTGCCAAGAAATTGTCATACAAGGCAAAGACCTGTTAAAGCCTGGCAAGGGCGTTGACGGTTTGCCTATTCCCATCTCGACACCAGGTTGGGACAATGCACCTTACACCACTTTGTCGCAGTACATTACCAAAGACCCAGAGACTGGCATTCAAAACATGGGCATCTACCGGGGACAAGTTAAGTCACCTACTCGCTTGGGCATGAACCCTTCGCTTGAGAACCAACCCGGCATCTACACCCATTGGGAAAAAGCCAAAGCGCGTGGCGAACGTTTGCCTGCCGCTGTGATTTTGGGTTGCCCACCTTGCGTAGCTTTTACTTCTGCCCAAAAATTATCGGAAGACACCGATGAATTGCATGTGGCGGGTGGGCTTGCTGGCGCACCCATTCACGTTGTGAAATGCAAAACTGTTGACCTCATGGTTCCAGCAGACGCTGAGATTGTGATTGAAGGCTTTATCAACACAGAATGGTTAGAGCCCGAGGCGCCCTTCGGTGAGTCTCATGGTCATGTGAATTTGCAAGAGTTCAATGCCTACATGGAAGTCACAGCCATTACGCGCCGCAAAGACGCCATTTTGACCTCCATCATTTCCCAAGTCACCCCTTCAGAGTCGAGCCTCATTAAACGGGTTGCTTTAGAACCCGTCTTCTTGAATCATTTGAGCAAGGCCATGGGCATCAAGGGTGTGAAAAAAGTGGTCATGCACGAACCGCTGACCAACTTGCGCAAGGTGATCTCCATTGTGGTCGATCGAAAGATGCCGCAAACCGAAGTTTGGCGCGCTTTGTATGGCGCCGCCTCCTTGTTGCGTTCTGGCGGCAAAATGGTCATCGCAGTAAACGACGACATTGACCCCGACAATGCCGATGCACTGCTTTGGGCCATGAGTTATCGCGCCAACTTTGCGCTTGATTTACAAGTTCTGCAAAACCGCGACCCTGGCCACGGGCCACGCAGTCCTCGAAACAATGGCATGGACTCCTCCTTGCTGATTGATGCAACTCTGAAAGATAATTTTCCACCGATTGCATTGCCGAAAAAAGAATTCATGGAGAACGCCAAGGCCATTTGGGAAGAGTTGGGCTTGCCTCAACTGAAACCTGAATCCCCTTGGTTTGGTTATTCTCTGGGGGACTGGAGCGAGCGCAATGAACAAATGGCACAGCGCGCAGTCCAGGGCGATTACTTTGTGACGGGTGAAGAAATTGCGAAAATGCGTCGCAAAGATGTCGCCATGAACACAGAAATTAAGCATGTGATGGCAGACGAGGGCCGCAAAGCACTGCCTGCAAAGAGCAAGTCCAAAGCCGCTGCCAAGGGCAAGAAGACCCGTCTCAAGAGATAAGAGCCCAACGCAATTTCTAAAGGTTTCAAATGGAAAGCGTCAAACAAAATAAATTGCTGACCGAAGTTGGCCGAGGAACGCCCATGGGCGAACTCATGCGTCGCTATTGGCAACCGATTGGCGCCGCCGTCGACCTTGAGAGCAAATGGACTCGGCGAGTCAGATTGCTCGGCGAAGATTTGGTGATTTTCAAAGACCGACAAGGACGCCTAGGATTAATTGCCGAGCAGTGTCCTCACCGCCGCGCCTCTTTTGCCCACGGCATCCCCACCGAAAATGGCATTCGCTGCCCATATCACGGCTGGGAGTACAACGCCCAAGGCAAGTGCATTCACCAACCCAATGAGCAAGACAAGTGCGCCTTCAGAGACAAGGTCAGCACCGATGCCTATCCAGTCCAAGAAATGGGTGGCATGCTGTTTGCCTACATGGGGCCGCAACCTCAGCCGCTTCTGCCGCGTTGGGATGGCTTTGTGGCGCAAGGCACCATTCGCATCATGGGGCGAACCATCCTGCCGATCAATTGGCTGCAGATCATGGAAAACTCACTTGACCCTGTACACACCGAATGGCTGCATGGTCACCACTACGAGTTCTTAAAAGAGCAAGAGGGTATCAAGGTCGCCATCAGTACACGCCACTTGAAAATTGATTTCAAAGAGTTTGAATATGGTATGACCAAGCACAGGTTATTAGAAGGCCATTCGGAAGACGGCGACGACTGGAAAGTGGGACACCCTATTGTGTTTCCAAACATGCTGGCTGTAGGCAATGGCGATGAGAAGTCACGCTATTACTCATTTCAAATGCGGGTGCCCGTAGACGATACGCACACCATGCACCTTTGGTTCAACGCCTATGTGCCGCCCCATGGTGTGGAAGTGCCTAAGCACCTTTTAGAAAAAGTACACACCTACGAGGTTCCCTTTATGGATGACAAGGGAGAGTTCATCGTCGACAACGTGGATGGGCAAGACATGATGGCCTGGATTTCTCAAGGCGCCATTGCCGATCGGTCATTGGAAAATTTGGGAGCCACGGACAAAGGCATTGTGATGTACCGTCGCATGTTGAAACGCGAAATGCAAAAGGTTCAAGCAGGCATCGATCCGATGGGCATCATGCGCGACAGCGCTCGCAATGAACGCATTGACCTGCCCAATGAGAAAAAGAAACACCACAACAGCGATGGCTTCACCAGTTTCATGATGCGAACGCACGCCAAGTATTCTCCCATCGCCAACGACTTGTCGAAGTTGTTTGAACCTCACCTCCACACAGCCAAGTAAGCACCATGCAAATCAATGAGCTCAAACAAAGACTGATCGATGCAGGCCATATTTTGGAAAACGCAGGTCAAGGCGACTTAACCCGCGGCCATGTCTCCATTCGTTTACCTGACGACCCCACTCACTTCATCATGAAACCACACAGCTATGGGTTTGATGAAATCACACTTGAAAACATTGTGATGTGCAACCTTGAGGGTGAAAAAGTAGGCGGTGGTGGACGCAAGCACAGTGAGGTTTACATTCACTCCGAAATTTACAAAGCCAGACCAGAAGTGAACAGTGTCATTCACACGCACCCCACCTATGCCGTTGCGCTGTCTGCAACCAGTCAGGCTTTAGAACCCATTAGCCAACCTGCGGTTGCCTTTGCAGATGGCCTGCCCTATTTTAACGACGCCATTGACCTCATTCGCACACAAGATCTTGGCCGAGGTGTTGCCAAAGCATTGGGTTCCTGCAAAGCCGTTCTAATGCGAAACCATGGCGCCGCCATTGTGGGCCAGAACGTGGAAGAAGCTACCATATTGGCCATCATGCTAGACAATGCCTGCCAAATACAGCTGGCCACCATGGCGGCTGGCGGCATAGGTGAAAAGTTCACGTCCGAGCAAGTTCACAAGTTGCACCATGACATTACAAGGCCTGAGCAATATGTTATTAATTTTGAATATCTGAGAAGACGTGCCATCCGAAATATGGCATCCTGATAACCGACCTCGTTTTAACTCTGCTAATTGACTCTGCAACTCCGAATAGGAACCCTCCGATGCGCACCTTCAATACCCTTTTGAGCACAGTTTGTTTGGCACTCACTTGCTGTCTTTCACAAGCCCAAACAGTGGACGCAAGCAAGCCCCTTTCCATTCAAGAACTGGCAAACTACCAAGGTGCAGACCGAACCGCCAGACTCATTGAAGGCGCCAAAAAAGAAGGCAGTTTGATGGTCTACCACGTGTACCCTGCTCTCACCACCATCATGAATGATTTCGGTAAGAAGTACGGCATCAAAATCAAATCTTGGCGCGCAGGTTCTGAGGCTGTTCTCCAGCGTGTCACCAGTGAAAATCGGGGCAATAAGTTTGATGTCGACATTGTCCAAAACAACGCGCCAGAAAATGAAGCTGCGTTCAGAGAAAAATTGCTGCAAGAAGTCTTTTCGCCCTATCAAGCTGATTTGTTAGCACAGGCTATACCGTCTCACAAACAATGGGTCGGTATCACCATTGACATTTGGACTGCCGCCTACAACACCGCAAAAATTAAGAAAGAAGACCTCCCCAAAACCTACAAGGATTTACTTGATCCGAAGTGGAAAGGTCAACTGGGGATTGAGGGCAACAACCACGCGTGGTTTGGTGCCTTGATGGCCAAAATGGGGGAAGACGAAGGACAAAAATTGTTCGCGAACATTGCTGGCACCAATGGCATTTCCAACAGAAAAGGTCATTCGCTGTTAACCATGATGGTCTCTTCCGGTGAAGTTCCCTTGGCACTCACTGTTTACAGCTGGAACCCCGAGCAATTGAAACAAAAGGGTGCACCTGTTGAAGGATTGGCTTTGCAACCCTTGATGGCACAACCCAGCACCATCGCCATGCTGAAAAAATCTCCCAATCCGCATGCTGCACTTTTGTTCTATGACTACATGCTGAGCGACGGTCAAAAGCAACTTCATGATTTGAAATTTGTGCCGGCAAGCAAAAAATACGAGTTGCCTTTTCCAAAGGTGCCTCTCAATTTCATCGACCCCGCCATGGCTTTAGACCAACAGGCCAAGTGGTTCAAGATGTTTGAAGAAAACGTCGTTAAAAAGACCAAATAAATGCGGATGACTTAGGCCGTGGCCATAGACAAGCCTCTTCAAATTGCCGTCGTTGGATTCGGCGCAGCTGCGCAGGCGATCATTCCAGCCCTTCAGGCCAATTCATCCTTTCTGTTGGTAGCGGTGGTTGAGCCGCATCCCGAAGTTCAAAAAGCTGCCCGACTTTTAGGCGTTCCCGTTTTTCACGAATTATCGAAACTCAAAACAATCTCTCAGCTCGATGGCGTCTACCTGGCAACGCCTACCCCACTGCATTCACAACAAGCCATCGCCTGTTTAGAAAACGGCTGGCATGTTTTAGTTGAAAAACCAATGGCTTGCAATGTTGCAGAAGGCATCGCCATGGTGCAAGCCTCACGCCAATGCCATCGGCACTTGACTGTGGGTCATTCGCACAGTTTTGATGCGCCCATACAGGCCATGAAGCAAATCATTGATCGTGGCGAAATAGGCACGGTGAGCATGGTCAATAACTGGTGTTTCACTGACTGGGTGTATCGGCCACGCAGACCCGAAGAGTTAGATTCCAAATTGGGCGGAGGCGTGCTGTTTCGTCAAGGCGCACATCAAATTGATATTTTGCGGGCCTTGTGTCATTCACCCGTCAAGACAGTGAAGGCCAAGCTATTTAACACCGATCCCAAACGAAACACTGTGGGCGCCCATGCCATTTATTTGGATTTTGAAAATGGTGCAGCCGCAACGGCCATTTACAACGGGTACGGTGGCATATCGAGCATGGACTTCACGCAGCATATTTCCGAATGGGGATACAGACAAACCGCAGATAGCCGGAAGTGGTACAACGCCAACCAAGCACCCCAATCGGCTGCGCAAGAGCTGGCAGCAAAGCAAAAACGGGCCCTTGACGCCATACCGGCTGAAGCGCCCTATCAGCCCCATTTTGGACTGACTGTGGTCAGTGGCAGTCAGGGGGATATTCGGCAAACCCCTCAGGGCTTGATGGTTTGCAATGCATCAGGGCAAACTGAAATCCACTTGCCATCGCATCAAAGCCCAAGAGATTTGGTCTTGGCAGAGCTTGAACAAACTTGGCGTGGAAAGGGCTCACACTGGCACAGCGGCGATTGGGGCCTAGAGAACTTGCGAATTTGTCAGGCCGCCATAGAGTCTGCCGAATCAGGCAGAGAAGTGCTACTTGCCAACTAATTCCAATGCGATTCAGGGATGGGCCAAGACAACAGTTCAGCCAATCGGCAAACCACCCAAAAAGCTTCCTCAGGATTGACCATAGAGGGCTCAGCGATCAAGCCCTGCCAACATTTTTCAAGGGCATCGTTTTCTGCAATGCCAAGCTGAAATTGCTGAGTGCTGACCGTGTCCATTAACAAGTTGGCCATGTCTTCACACAACTCATAGCGTTGCGTTAACTCACTGCGCGGCAAACTGGGTTTGTACTGACCCGCCTTGACATACAACATCATGAAGGATTCAGGCACGAAGTTTTGATTTTCTTCGTACATGTCAGGCAAGTGTTTCAGCTGACAAAGGCGACATCACATGAAATCAATCACAACTTGACCAAATCCGGAGCAACTCACTTGAGACGCGCCCTCCATGAGCTTTGCAAAATCATGGGTGACACGTTTGCTTTGAATGGCTTCTTCCATGGCTCGAATGATGATGTCAGCCGCCTCTGACCAACCCATATAACGAAGCATCATTTCTGCTGACAAAATTTCAGAACCAGGGTTGACGTAGTCCTTGCCTGCAAACTTGGCCAGTGCATCCACAGTGGCCTCAAAGCAAGCCACGCTGTCCGACATGTTGGCGCCTGGCGCAATACCAATACCCCCGATTTGCGCAGACACGGCATCTGAGATGTAGTCGCCATTTAAATTCAAAGTTGCCACCACCGAAAACTCTTGAGGGCGCATGAGGATTTGCTGCAAGAACGCATCCATGGCGATGTCTTTGACAGTGATGTTCTTGCCAGTCTTAGGATTTTGAATAAGACACCAAGGGCCGTCATCAATGAGTTTTGCTGCAAACTCTGCCTGAGCCAGTTGGTAAGCCCAATCGCGAAACGCGCCTTCCGTGTACTTCATGATGCTTCCCTTGTGCACAATGGTGACACTGGGTTTGTCGTGATCGATGGCGTATTGAATGGCCTTGCGCATGAGACGCTGTGTGCCTTCGCTAGAAACAGGTTTGATGCCAATACCTGAGGTATTCGGAAAACGAATAGTACTAGCACCCAACTCATTGGTTAAAAAAGCAATGAGCTTTTGAGCCGATTCGCTCTGCGCAGCATATTCAATGCCGGCATAAATATCTTCAGAGTTTTCTCGAAAAAGAGCAATATTGGTTTTCTCTGGCTCACGAACGGGTGATGGCACTCCTTTGAAATATCGCAAGGGTCTTAAACAAGCGTAAAGGTCCAATTCTTGGCGGATGGCCACATTGAGCGACCGAATATGGCCGGTGGTTGGCGCACTCAAAGGGCCTTTGATTGAAACAACGTATTCTTTCAAAGCCGCCAAAGTTTCGGCAGGCAAATAAACATCAGGGCCATAAAGCTGTGTCGCCTTTTGACCCGCAAAGACTTCCATCCAGTGAATAAGGCGTTGACCTTGATAGGCTTTTTGAACCGCTTCATTCACCACCCGCATCATGACTGGCGTAATGTCAATGCCGGTGCCATCGCCCTCAATGAAGGGAATGATTGGATTGACTGGTACATTCAATGTCTGATCAGCATTGACCGTGATTTTTTTGCCTTGTGCTGGAACTTGAATGTGTTGGTACATGAAGTGAATCTCCGTTAAATCATTCTAGGACAAAATCAGTCACAATCCCGTTGATCTGACCTCCTCTTTACCAACCCCATGAACCACCTTTTTCGACCTCCTTTTGGCTCTGACCACCAAGCTTGGAAATGCTTAGTCGGATGTCTTTTGTCTTTTTCTTTTGCATTGTCTGCAGGCGCACAGGGTATGCCGCAAACCCAACTCCAACGAACTACTTTGAATGCGGGCATGCATTTAATTCAAGTGCAGTTGGCACAAGACTTTGAACAGCGGCAATTAGGGCTCATGTGGCGCAAGGAAATGCCACAAAACGAAGGCATGCTCTTTGTTTTTGATCAGCCTGCTGTCCAGTGTTTTTGGATGCGCAATACGCTATTGCCACTGACGGCAGCATTTGTATTAGATGACGGCAGCATTGTCAACTTGGCCGACATGAAGCCCATGAACGATGACTCACACTGCTCAAAGAAGCCCGTTCGGTTTGTACTTGAAATGAACCAAGGCTGGTTTGCAAAACGCAATATTCAAGCTGGCTTTAAATTGTCGGGGCCATTGTTTTCTAAATAGACAGAAAAACATGCAGTTTCTAAATCGTCAAACGCCCCAAACCACGTCTGCAGATTGCTTAAGGCATTGATTTAACATCTTGAGCATGGGCATGCTGCGCTGACGCAAACTGATTTGCTTGGGATCTTTCATGCCCTCGACTTCTTCTTGGGCAACTGCCGACTCAAGCGCATCAATAGCAGCAGACAGCTGATCTGCCAGAAAAATACCTTTGATCTGATCTTCGCGGCCCATGATTTTGAGCAGACGCTTGGCATCTGGCTCCAACATGATCAGATCGCCAGTGACTTTGGATTTGAATTTAAAGAGCATGGTATTGACACAGTTCCTTGCCCCATACAAATGGAGTTTGAGTATAGTACACCCCCATGAACCTACAAGATCGATTTTTAATGGCGGGTGTCATGGGCTGGCCCGTGATGCACTCTCGCTCTCCCTTGATGCACAACCACTGGTTTGCACAAGAAAAGCTCAAAGGGGTCTATGTTCCCCTGGCCGTTCAACCTGACAACTTGGAAGCCGCATTGCGCGGCTTGCATGCTCTAGGCTTCGCTGGCTGCAACCTCACCATTCCCCACAAGCAAAAAGCGCTGCAGATGGTTGATGAGGTTGATAGCGTGGCTCAAAAGATGGGCGCCATCAGCTGTGTGGCTGTCAAAGAGGATGGCCGCTTGGTTGGCAGCAACAATGACGCTGCGGGCTTCATACGCAACGTCAAAGAGTTTCAACCTGAATGGCAAGCCAACCGTGGCCCTGTGGTGGTAATTGGCGCTGGAGGCGGCTCAAGAGCCGTTTGCCAAGGGCTCATTCAAGAAGGCGCAACAGAAATTCGCTTGGTGAATCGTAATTTGGAACGGGCCCAAAACCTCATGTCTGAACTGGGCCAACCCATCAAGGCCTACCCGTGGACAGACCGTGCCGACCTCATGCAAGGTGCTGCCATGGTGGTCAATACCACCAGCCAAGGCATGGTGGGTCAGACTGCACTGGACATTCAACTCGACCTGTTACCCACCGATGCTTTGGTCACAGACATTGTTTACACGCCGCTTGAAACACCCTTTTTAGCGCAAGCCAGAATGCGCGGCAATGCAACTTTGAATGGCCTGGGCATGCTTTTGCACCAGGGCCCCTTGGGTTGGAAAGCATGGTTCGGCATTGAACCCAAAGTGACCCCTGAGCTGCGAAAACTTTTAGAGCAAAGCTTGATCTAAATCAAGCTCCCAGCTTGGCCTTGAAATGGTCCCAGCATCTTTGGAACAAAACTTCATTCCAAAGTTTCTCTTTGCACATCTGAATTTCGTGCTCGCTGAATGAATAAGGTGTGCCAAGTTGCATCGCCATGTACTGGCGGTGCGCATTCTCCTCCATGTAGTTGGCCAACACAAATGCCTCACGGATGGTTTGACCCACAGTGACAGCACCATGCGACTTCATCAGCGCCGCAGGCCGGTCTGACAATGTTGCCGCCAAGCGGTCAGCCATGGGTTTGTTGTTGATGGAATTGGGTGAATCTAACAAGGGCACAGGATAGACCAGTGAGCCCTGGCCATAAACAGGCAAGTAGGATTTGCCCGCCATGGTGAGGTAAGTCGACCATTTGGGGTGCGCATGCACAACCGCTTTGACATCAGGGCGAACTCTGTAAATGCCTGCATGCAAGTGAAACTCCAAAGGTGGCTTGCCAGCACCTTCAATGACTTGGCCTTCCATGTCAATGGTGCAAATATCATTCACTGTAAGTTGACTGCGCTGGCACGAACCGATGTTGATCAGCATGGTGTTATTGGGCAACAAAATGCTAGCGTGTCCGTTGTAGTCGATGATGTCTTGCGATTCCAACATGCGAATGCAGTCGACCAATTCTTGCTTAAGCTCTAAGTTGTTTGACATGGCGCGTTCTCAGGTTTAAATCACAACTTTGGTCATCATGCCTTGGGGGAAAATTTCCTCAGGCGTAAATTCGCGGTGCGCAATGCCTTGTTGAAACGTGTACTTGGCCATCAACTCCCAAGTGGGGCGGTTCTCTTCAATGCCATACGGAAACGTATCGCCTTCAAATTTGTCGCGCATTTTGCGAGCATAGGTTGCCAACCACGGCAAGGGGTAGCGAGACACAGCAGGGTCCATTAGGCGGTCAATGCTACGGCGCTTTGATTCTTGGAAAGCGTTAAACAAATTGCGCGGCACCCAAGGATTTTCATCCACCACACTCTTCTTCATTGCAATGATGTGCATGATGGGCCAGACTTTGGTGCGGGCAAAGAACTCGTCTTCCATGTCTAAAAAATCGGGGAAGAGTCGAACCACATCGGGATGGCCTTCTAAGAAACAAGTTGGCGGTCGCGCAATGATGGCGCAATCAATTTCACCTGAAGCCAGCATCTCGCTTAAAGATTTATTGGCAACACGCGTTAGCTTCACGCCCTCTGGCAAAGTAATTTCCACCTTCTCTTCGCGGCCTGGCGCGTTGGCACCTGCTTGGTACCAGTGCACATCTTGTAACTTCACACCCATGTCGTTGTGAAGCCATCCGCGCATGTACACCGCGGCTGAATGTGCCCACTCTGGCGATCCTACTTTTTTACCAATCAGGTCTTGGGCGGACTTGATACCACATTTTTTATTCACATAAAAGGAGCTGAATCTAAACAGACGCGAACACACAATGGGCAAGCCAATGATGTCGCTGTCTGGCCGCGTGACTTGTGTGGTGAACTTGGCGAAAGACAATTCAGAAATATCGAACTCACGATTGGCCGTGAATCTTGCAAAACACTCGTGATGACCTAAATTGAGCCAATTTAAATCAATGCCCTCTGGTTTCACGAAGCCCAAGCGAATGTCTCGAAAATGATCGTAGTCAGTGGTGGCGATCGACAAATTAAGGAGTGACATAGGAGAAATACCAAGAAATTGGAGATGGGTTCAGTTTATCTGAACAGCCATCAAAGCCTGTGAGGCACTCGCACAGAGCACCCACCATTTGCAGGCACAAAAGGCTTTAATTCGAGGTCGTCGACAACTGAAAACTGTCGGGACTGGCTGCCTGCCAGTATTTAGCAAACAAGCCTTCCAAGTCTTGGGGCTCAAGCAAAGCACCCCCCTTCACACTCAACATCAAGTCGGATAAGTTTTGGACCTCGTGTTCGCTAACCCGGCGCATGATGTGGTTAAGGCGCAGATCCGAGGGGGCATTTAGCCCAGTGGCTTGAAGCATTTCTTGAACAGACTCCAAAGTTTGACGGTGAAAATTTCTCACGCGATCGGCTTTGCTGGGTACAACCAAAGCCACCTGACGTTTCGGATCTTGCGTGGTCACACCTGTAGGGCAATTGCCGGTATGGCAGGTTTGCGCTTGAATACAGCCCAAGGCAAACATAAACCCTCTGGCACTGTTACACCAATCGGCCCCCAAAGCCAAGGTTCGCATGACATCAAACCCGCTGATGATCTTGCCGCTGGCGCCCAAACGAATTTGCTTGCGCAGTTTCAAGCCAACCAAGGTGTTGTGCACCAAACGCAAGCCTTCAAGCATGGGCATGCCCATGTGGTCGGTAAATTCAACAGGAGCGGCACCTGTGCCACCCTCAGAACCATCGACCACAATGAAGTCCGGATAAATGCCTGTTTTCTGCATGGCCTTGGCAATGCCAAACCACTCCCATGGGTGGCCAATGCACAATTTAAAACCAACCGGTTTACCCTCACACAATTCTCTTAACTTTTGCACAAATTGCAAAAGCTCGACGGGATTTGAAAAGCTGCTGTGTGCCGCGGGTGAAACGCAGTCAACACCCACAGGCACGCCCCTGGCCTCAGCAATTTCGGGCGTTACTTTGGGTCCGGGTAAAACGCCACCATGGCCAGGCTTTGCACCCTGGCTCAATTTAATTTCAATCATTTTGACTTGAGGTGACAAGGCATTTTGAACAAAGCGCTCAGCGCTGAAGGTGCCATCTTCATTGCGGCAACCAAAATAACCAGAACCAATTTCCCAGATCAGATCGCCGCCGTGTTCACGGTGGTACCTGGAGATAGACCCCTCACCCGTGTCATGGGCAAAGCCGCCCTTCTTGGCACCCAAGTTCAGTGCCATGACGGCATTGGCGCTCAAAGCACCAAAACTCATGGCAGAGACATTGAACAAACTGATGTCATAAGGGTGTTTGCATTGCGGGCCGCCCACAGACACTCTGAAGTCATGCGAATCAATGACCGAAGGACTGATTGAATGGGTCAACCACTCATAGCCAACTTCTCGGACGTCAAGCTGCGTACCGAACGGCCTTTTGTCTGATTCGCCCTTTGCCCTGGCATAGACCAAAGAGCGTTGCGATCTGGAAAATGGGACGGCCTCGTTGTCACTTTCAATGAAATACTGACGCAGTTCGGGTCGAATAAATTCAAGCAAAAATCGCAGATGGCCAATGATCGGATAGTTGCGCAAAATAGCGTGATGGGTTTGCTGCAAATCACTGATACCGACAAGGACCAATGCCGATAAAAGCAAGACCCACATGAAGCTTGCTTGTCCAACCACCAACTGCAATGCCGACAATACCCACAGGACCACAATGGCAAAGAACGCCAAGAAGCGCAGCGGTAGGCGCTGATCAATCCAATTCAACATATTGGGATCCTTTTGAAGTAGACGCATTGTGCGTCAAAAATTCAATCGTTTAAATGACAGGCGGCTTGGTGCTGGTCGCCAACCGATTTCAAAACAGGTTCTTCAATGCGGCAACGTTCAGTGGCCTTGGGGCACCGAGGGTGAAAGTGACAACCACTGGGCCGATTCACGGGATTAGGCACATCGCCCGTCAAAACGATGCGTTTTTTCTTGGCGCTAGGATCTGGAATAGGCACCGCAGAAAGCAAGGCCTCCGTGTAGGGGTGTTTAGGTTGTGTGTACAACTGACGTGAAGGCGCAATTTCGACAATGCGGCCCAAATACATTACGGCAACGCGATTGCTGATGTGCTCAACCACCGACAAGTCGTGGGCAATGAACAAATAGGTCAACCCCATCTTGGCTTGTAAGTCTTCAAGCAAGTTGATGACCTGGGCCTGAATAGACACATCAAGCGCCGAAACAGGCTCATCGCACACAATCAATTTAGGAGACACCGCCAAGGCCCGAGCAATACCAATGCGCTGCCGTTGTCCACCCGAAAACTCGTGTGGAAAACGTTTCATGTGATCTGCGTTCAAGCCAACGGTTTCTAAAAGATCAACAATGCGTGCACGGTAGCTTTCAGGCGTAGGCGTGAGTTTGTGAATGGTCAAGGCCTCGCCAATGATGGCCTCAACGGTCATGCGTGGATTCAGTGATGCAAAAGGATCTTGAAAAATAATTTGCATGTCACGGCGAATTTCACGCAAGGTATCAGAGCCCATGGCTGTGACGTTTTGACCCTTGAATTTCACTTCGCCAGAAGTTGGCTCAATCAATCTAAGGATGCAGCGCCCAGTGGTCGATTTGCCACAGCCTGATTCCCCCACCATGCCCAAAGTTTCACCCGCAGCGATGTCAAAGCTCACACCGTCAACGGCATGCACACGGTCAACTGCACGCCCAAAAATACCGCCTTTGACTGGAAAGTATTTGGTCAGCCCTTTGACTTCTAATAGCGGTGTAGAACTGGAAGACATTGAATGCTTATCTGACATTTGAGTTAGAGAGAGAAGTGGCAAGCCACTGAATGGCCAGTCGAAATTTCACGAATTTCTGGCATTTCTTGAGTACAACGATCGCTGGCGTATTGGCAGCGCGGCGCAAAACGACAACCCCTTGGCGGATTGATCAATTTTGGAACAGAGCCAGGAATGGCTTCAAGCCGTTGTTTGTGGTCGCTGTCAAAATCTATGCGCGGAATGGACCGAATCAGACCTTTGGTATAGGGGTGGGCAGGAGAAGCAAATAATTTTTCGACACTGGCCTCTTCGACCACTCGGCCTGCATACATGACCACCACCCGCTGAGCCGTTTCGGCCACCACGCCCATGGCGTGGGTGATCAGCATGATGGACATGCCCATTTGAGATTTAAGCTCGTTCAGCAAATCCAAAATTTGCGCTTGAATGGTCACGTCCAAGGCGGTAGTGGGCTCATCGGCAATGAGTAATTTGGGTTTGCAAGACAAGGCCATGGCAATCATCACCCTCTGGCGCATGCCACCAGAGAACTGATGGGGGTAGTCATTGACTCGTTGTGCTGGCTTGGGAATATTGACCAGCCCCAACATGTCACTGGCCTTGGCCATTGCCTGCTTGGGTGTCAGGCCTTCGTGCAGCCTGAGTGTCTCGGCAATTTGCTCACCCACACTCAAAACCGGGTTGAGTGAAGTCATGGGCTCTTGAAAAATCATGGCAATTTCTTTGGCCCGCAGATTGCGCATGGTTTGCGCATCCGCTTGCACCAAGTCTGTACCCTCGAACCATATCTGACCATTGGCGATGCGTCCAGGCGGCATGGCCAAGAGTTTCATGATGGTCATGGCGGTCACACTTTTACCGCAGCCCGACTCACCCACCACGCCCAGCGTCTCGCTTCGGTCGATGTGAAAGTTAACGCCATCGACCGCATGCAACACACCGTCATCGGTGTCAAAGTGAACTTGAAGGTCTTTAACTTTCAACAAGGGGTTGGTGGACATCCAGAAATCTCTTTAAAGCACGCGGCGAGGATCATAGGCATCCCGCAAGCCGTCGCCAATGTAATTGATGGTGAGCACAGTGATGAAGATCAAGGCGCCAGGAAATAAGGCCCAGTGAACCGCCACATCCATGTGATCTTTGGCATCGAACAAAATGCGACCCCAGGTAGGAATGTCGGGTGGAAATCCAAGCCCTAAAAATGACAGCGTAGATTCTGCAATGATGGCCGCAGCCACATCGATGGTGGCCGCCACAATGACTGGGCCCATGGCATTGGGCAAGATATGCACGGTGACTTGACGCCATGGGCTGGCCCCCAATGCACGCGCTGCTTCCACAAACTCTTTTTCACGCAATGTCAGAAATTGGGCCCTGACCAATCGGGCCACAGGCATCCAGCGCAAGCCCCCAATGACGGCTACAACCAAAATAAAAACACCTGCCTCGGGGCCCACTAATTTTTTCAAGGTGTCGTTGAACAAATAGAAAATCAAGAGCAACAAAGGCAATTGTGGCAAGGACAAGAACAAGTCTGTGATCCACATCAGAAAAACATCAACTGGTCCCTTGGACATGCCTGCCACTGCGCCTACAACCACGCCCACACTGATGGCAATCAGCATGGCGGCCAAACCTACAGCCAAGGAAATTCGGCCTCCGTAAAGCACGCGAGCCAAGATGTCTTGACCCAGATCATCGGTGCCCAGAGGATGGGACCAAGATGGGCCTTGCATGCGAGACATGAAATCAATTTCATTGATAGGCACTCGCCAAAGAAAAGGGCCCAGCAAAACAGCCAACACAATGAAGCTTAAAACAATGGTGCAGACAACGGCCAGTTTGTGGCGTTTAAACCGGCGCCATGACTCCCGTCCTGGCGACTGCGCTGACGACTTGGCCACCAAGGCCTTGTTGTCAGTTGAAGGAGATGCGAGGGTCGAGCCAGCCATACAAAATATCTGCTAAAAGATTACAAGCGATCACCAATGAAGAGAACACAAACGTCACTGCCATGACCACCGGCGTGTCATTGGCTAACATGGAACTGATGATGAGCGAACCAATGCCAGGCACCCGGAAAATTTGCTCCGTGACAATGGCACCGCCAAAAATGGCGGGCATTTGAAGCGCGACCAAGGTGACAACGGGAATGAGTGCATTGCGCAAAACGTGCTTGGTAATGACTACTTTTTCTGACAAGCCCTTGGAGCGTGCCGTGGTGACGTAGTCCAAGCGAATGACATCGAGCACTGCCGAGCGCACATAGCGTGTCCAGGCACCTGCTTGAAACAAACCCAGTACCGTGACCGGCATGATCATTTGCTTAAAGTGCTCCCAGAAAAAGCGCCAGCCGGTATCTGGAATGTCTGCTCTGTAAACAAACGGCAACCAGTCAAGGTGAATGCTGAAAAACAAAATGAGCAAAATACCCGTGAAGAAGGTGGGCAACGAAAAACCAATAAACGCCAGCGTGCTGGCAATTTGATCAAACAAAGAGTAAGGCCTTGTGGCTGCATACACGCCCACCGGAATAGCGATGCAAAGTGCCAACACCTGCGACGAGCCGATCACCAACAAGGTGACTGGAATGCGCTGCATGATGAGTGTTTCGACATTGATGCGGCTGATGAAGGAGTAACCCCAGTCGCCCTGGACCATGGCGGTGAGCCAGTTCCAGTAGCGAACCATGAGAGGGTCATCCAAACCAAACTTGGCCCTTAAGGCCAAGGCCACTTCGGCTGGAATGTTGGGGTTGGAGACCAACTCAGAAAACGGGTCTCCTGGCGCCAGCGCCAAAACAGAAAACAACACCAAGCTGATGCCCAAAAGACTGGGCACGGCGATCATCAATCGCCTAAGGACGTAACGGAACATAGAACTTGTTTAAGAGGTCTTGTACCAGTCTTTCAACAGCCACAAGTCATTGTCCCAGCCCGACAAAGGCGCAACCAAGTTGTTGACTGCGGCAGAGGTCCGGGGGCGATACACCACAGGGATGATGACAATGTCGTTGATGGGCATGTCGTTCATCCGGACAAACAAAGCCGCACGCTTGGCAGGGTCCATTTCGGATTGGGCAGCCAAATACGCTTTGTCATATTCAGGGTTGCTGTAGCGTGTGGAATTTCGGCCCAACCATTTGTTGGCTTTGCTGGCAAACTCAGTGCTGAGGTACTGGTTCATGAACACCTCAGGATCGGGTTGAGGCATGGTGGTGGTGAACATTTGCATGTCGACATAGAGCTTGGTATAGGTGTCTGGATTGGCCGGATCTGAAGAGAAGTAGACCGATGCAGGCACGGCTTTCAACTCCATGTCAATGCCAGCCTTTTGTGCAGCCTGCTTGATAATTTGCTGGGTTTTCTGACGCGGTCCATTGATCGAAGTTTGGAAAACCAATTTGAGTTTTTTGCCACCTTTTTCGCGGATGCCATCGGAGCCCTTTTTCCAACCCGCCGCCTCTAGCACTTGGGCTGCCTTGTCGGGGTTGAACTCAAATTTTGTATTTTTAGAAACAAAGCGCTGTGGATTGTTCAAAAAATTGGCAGTCGCAATACCGGTACGGCCGTAGATGAACTTTTGCACACCGTCGCGGTCTACACACAAACTGATGGCTTGACGAACTGCAAATTCCGACAAGATGGGGTGCTTGGATTTGGGATGCGAACGCTCGCCATCTGTTTCTGTCCAAGGATCGGTCATGTTCAGCTGAATGAACTCAATGTTACCGCCAGGCACAATGCTGGTTTTGCCTTTGCCGCCTTGCTCTAATCGAATGAGAAGCTCGTCTTCGACTTGCAAATTCCAAGCGTAATCGTACTCACCCGTTTGCAAAACAGCGCGCGCGGCTGACACGGCATCA